>Ga0187851_10001530_pt1 | contig 22005 bp, 24 predicted proteins | sample June2016WEW_6_10_FD_132997 | JGI IMG/M metagenome (GOLD analysis project Ga0187851, IMG submission 132997) | Peatland microbial communities from SPRUCE experiment site at the Marcell Experimental Forest, Minnesota, USA - June2016WEW_6_10 | ecosystem: Environmental > Terrestrial > Soil >...
GGACCGGATGCTGCGCCACCTGGAGGCGCTGCTGATCGTCTGCGACACGACGGCGACGTTTGTGCTGAGCGGCACGGGAGACGTGATCGAGCCGGACGATGGGATTGTGGCGATTGGGTCGGGCGGGAGCTTCGCGCTGGCCTCGGCGCGCGCGCTGATGGAGAACACGGAGCTGAGCGCGCGTGAGATCGCGGAGAAGAGCTTGCGGATCGCGGGTCAGATATGCATTTATACGAACGACCAGTTGACGATTGAAGAGTTGAAGAAGGCATAGAGGAGCAAATGAAACGGCTTTTAGCAATACTCATAATAGCCATTCCTGCATACGCCGTGCTGCCCCAATGCAAGGAGAACCCAAAGGTTGTTGCTGCATGTTTCTCGATTCATGCGAGGGCCAACATAGGGGCGAACTCAGTACCTATTTATCTCTGGCCAATAGGATCAAAGCGAAGGTTAGGTGTCACGGGTGGACCTACGCTCGATGACTCGGTCAAACCAATTTATCCAAAAAACCTGCAATTCCATTCTGTATACGACGATATTTATGGAGACTTTGAAGTGTGCCCATTTACACCGCAGAAGGAAGGCCATTTGCAATTTGTTTGCGTTGAATCCGCCACCCACCTAGTTGTCGTCAAACACTAACGGCTCCGGCTCGCTCTGGCTGGCTGTAAAATAGATAGAGGAGACCGCCATGCAGGAGTGGGTTGCCGCCGATCCCAGCCGGACGATTCGCCGCTTCAAGAGCCACGAAGAGCAGGAGATCGAGACCATGCGCTATTGGGCTGGCCGTTCCGCTGCTGAGAAGATGACGGCCGTGACCGAGTTGGCTGAGTACGCTTACAGGATGCGAGGGATCGATGTCCATGCTCAGGGACCAAAGGGACCTGTTGTGCGCGTTCAACGCGGAGGGCGTTGAGTATCTTGTGGTGGGGGGACATGCCGTCAACGTGCATGGCGTGCCCCGATTGACCAAAGACCTTGATCTGTTCATCCGCGCCAGCGAAGCGAACAGTGAGAGGGTATTTCGGGCGCTGGCGAGCTTTGGAGCGCCGCTGGAAGGCTTATCCGCGGCGGATTTTCACGGTCACGAAGAGGACGTGTTTCAGATCGGAGTCGAACCGAATCGTATCGATATTTTGCAGAAGATCGCCGGGGTGGACTTCGATGCGGCGTGGCAGCGGCGGGAGATATTTGAGGTTGAGGACGGGTTGACTGCGCCCTTTCTATCACTGGATGACGTGCTGACCAACAAGCTGGAGGTTGGACGTCCGCAGGACATAGCCGACGTTGACCACTTGACCAAGATGAAGATGAAAAGCTGAATGGAAGGCAGTAATTAATGGCGATTTATTTACCGGGGACGGCGGACGACCAGGCGCTTGCGCTGGATGAGATGACTCCGCGCGAGATCGTGGCGGAGCTGGACAAGTATGTGGTGGGGCAGGGCGCGGCCAAGCGCGCGGTGGCGATTGCGCTGAGGGACCGCATGCGGCGGCAGAAGCTGGCGCCGGAGTTGGCCGAAGACATCATGCCCAAGAACATCATCATGATTGGGCCGACGGGCGTGGGCAAGACGGAGATTGCGCGGCGGCTGGCCAAGCTGACCAGTTCGCCGTTCCTGAAGGTGGAGGCGTCGAAGTTCACCGAGGTGGGATATGTGGGGCGCGACGTGGAGTCGATTGTGCGCGACCTGGTGGAGATCGCCATCGACATGGTGCGCGAGGAGAAGATGGAGGACGTGGAGGACAAGGCGGAGCTGAACGCCGAGGACCGGCTGCTCGATCTGCTGCTGCCTCCTCCGCCAACGCAGGCGGTTGCGACGACGGCGAAGAGTGCGGGGCCGACCGCGGTGATGATGACTCCGACCGGGATTCGCGCGATGCAGGTGATGCAGTTTACTGTGCCGGAGGACGCAGCGGGCGAGGCGGTGAGTGCGAACGCTGGAGTTATCGAAGGCAAGGTTGTCGATAAGGCTGCGGAGGAGAAGGCCCAGAGCCAGGAGCAGACCAGCCACGAGCGCACGCGGGAGAAGCTGCGGCAGCAGTTCCGCGAGGGCAAGCTGGATGAACGGATGGTGGAGCTGGATGTGCGCGACAGAAACCAGCCTAGCTTCGAGTTCATGTCCACGCAGGGGCCGGAAGATATGGACATGAACATCAAGGACATGCTTCCGGGGCTGTTCGGGCAGAGGACGAAGAAGCGGAAGATGAAGGTGGTGGAGGCGTTCGAGTACCTGGTGCAGGAGGAGGAGTCGCGGCTGATCGACATGGACCAGGTGACACGGCTGGCGGTGGAACGCGTGGAGGACTCCGGGATCGTATTTCTGGACGAGATCGACAAGATTGCGGGGCGCGAGGCCGGGCATGGGCCGGATGTGAGCCGTGAGGGCGTGCAGCGCGACATTCTGCCGATTGTGGAAGGCACGACGGTGAACACGAAGTATGGGATGGTTTCGACCGACCACATTCTGTTCATCGCGGCGGGCGCGTTCCATGTGTCGAAGCCGAGCGACCTGATCCCGGAGCTGCAAGGAAGGTTCCCGATTCGCGTGGAACTGAAGTCGCTGACGGTGGAGGATTTTGTAAGGATTTTGACGGAGCCGAAGTCGTCGCTGGTGAAGCAATCGACAGCGCTGCTGGAGACCGAGGGGCTGAAGCTGGAGTTTACCCCGGAGGCGCTGGCGGAGATGGCGCAGTTCGCGTTCCGGGTGAACGAGACGACGGAGAACATCGGTGCACGGCGGCTGCATACGATCATGGAGCGGGTGCTGGACGAGATCAGCTTCCAGGCCCCAGAGCTGTTCAAGAGCCCGCGTGCCGAGGCTTCGCAGGAGGGCGTGATCGCCGAGGTTGGCGCGTCGGCACCGCTGACCGGAGAGGTGCAGAAGCCATCGCCGCCGCTGCCGGTGATCGAGCGGAAGAAGGACGATGGGACGGTGGAGAAGGTGATCGTGGTCGATCCGGAGTACGTGCGGCAGCAGGTGGCGTCGATTGTGAAGGACCAGGACCTGAGCCGGTATATCTTGTAGCTTCAATGGAAACAAATCAAAGCGCGGCCTTTGTGGGCCGCGCTTTTTATTGCAAGCCCTGTCGATTACGAGGTTGAGGGTTTGGGCTTCCAGGCGGGGACGAAGGGTTGGTGGGCGGCGACGATGACGCGGCCATCGGGGGCGAAGTCGACCTTGATGATGGCTGGTTTTTCTCGGAAGGGCGACTGCGTGTCGTTGCCGAAGAAGCTGGACCACCAGCCGCCGGAGTTGTCCTGAAAGAAGCCGGTGCCGCCGCCGCAGGGGACGCTCTCGTGGCGTGTGTGGTAGGGGCCGTAGATGTTGTCGGAGATGGCGAGGCAGGTGGAGTAGCGGCCCTCGTAGCTGTCGGCGGCGCCGAGGTAGTAGCGGCCATTGGCCTTGAAGAGAACGGCGCCCTCGGTGCCGAGGTCGTTTGAGCCGCGGCCTACGCAACGCTCGGCGTGGTGAGAAGGCGTGTGGTCCGGGTCGGTGAGCGTAATGGGGTGCCAGTCGCCGGCGAGGCCGGAGAGATCGTCTTTCAGTTGCACGATGCGGGTGGCGGAGCTGGCGGTGAAGTAGACCTTACCGTCGGTGTCTTCAAAGAGGGTGGGGTCGATGGCGTTGATGATCGGCTGGTCCGGCGAGCAGGCGTGGACATAAGGGCCGGTGGGCTTTCCGGTGGTGCTTTTGAGGATGGAGATTCCAGTGGGCGCGATGGAGAGGCAGATGTAGTAGTTGCCACGCAGGTAATGCAGCTCGGGTGCCCAGATGGCGCGGCAGGGCTTGTCGTGGAGGCCGCGCCAGGCCTTCTCCCAGGTGCCTTCCTTGTCCATGTCCCAGACCAGGCCGAGGTAGTGCCAGGTCTTGAGGTCGGGAGAGCGCCACAGCTCGACGCCGCGGTTGTAGGCCCAGATGTTCTCGCCGGTCGAGCCGGTGAGATAGAAGTTGCCGTCTCCTCCGTGGCAGACGATGGTGTCGCGCACCTGCACTTCAATGAGGGGAAGCAGCGGCGGAATGAGACCTGCGGTGACGGCCGAGCCGGAGGCGTCCCTGCCGGTGAGCGGCTGTGTGGGGAACGGGTAGGGGTGCTCGCCTGCGTAGGCGAGGCCGCCGCTGCCGGAGCGATAGCCGCCGTGACCACTGGCGGCGTCGACGGGCCAGCCGGGGCCGCTGATGCCCGTATAAGCGTAAGGGCTTTTGCCGTCGGCGGGCATGGGCGTGCCGGGAGCAACACCGTTCATGCCTCCGGGCGGGACTGGCTGAGTGGGCGGAGGCGCGGTTGGTGCGGACGCGGTCTGGCTGCGCAGGGCGGAAGGAAGCAAGAGACCACCAGCGATGAGGCTTGATTTCGCCAGCAGTGATCTGCGCGTGAGACGTGATTGTGAGCCGCGTTGCTGATTCATTCCGGGTTACTCCCTGAGGCGTGTGCTTGAGATGAAAGACCGCGCCTGGGTTGGGCGCGGTCTAATGATACAGAATGCAGGGAGTATGGTGTGACGCTAGCGGGCGGCGACGGCGCTGAGTTCGCTGAGGCGCTTGGCGAGGAGACTTTCCAGGTCTTCGAGGGCCTTGGAGAAGCCTTCGATGCCCTCCTTCAGCTTGTCGTTGGCCATACGGTCGGCGGCGTGCATACGGTCGAAGGTGGCCTTGTCGATGGAGAGCTTCTCTATGGACATGGCGGCGGATTTAGCAGCGTCGAGCTTTTTCGGCAGAATTTCTTCTTTGGAGTCAAGCTCGGCGAGCAGCTTGGGGGCGATGGTCAGCAGGTCGCATCCGGCGAGCTCGGTGATCTCGCCGATGTTGCGGAAACTGGCTCCCATGACCTGCGTCTTGTAGCCGAATTTCTTGTAGTAGTTGTAGATGGTGGTGACGGAGATGACTCCGGGATCGGTGGGGCCGGAGTAGTCCTTGCCGGTGTCTTTTTTGTACCAGTCGAGGATGCGGCCGACGAAGGGCGAGATCAGCGTGACTTTGGCTTCGGCGCTGGCGATGGCCTGGTGCAGGCCGAAGAGGAGGGTGAGGTTGCAGTGGATGCCCTCACGCTCCAGGACTTCAGCGGCCTTGATGCCCTCCCATGTGGAGGCGATCTTGATGAGGATGCGCTCGCGGCCGATGCCGGCCTTGTCGTACTGCGCGATGATCTCGCGCGCCTGGGCGATGGTCTTTTCGGTGTCGTAGGAGAGGCGGGCGTCAACCTCGGTGGAGACGCGGCCGGGGACGATGGCGAGGATCTTGCGGCCGAAGGCGACGGCGAGAGACTTGAAGGCGAGGGCGGCGACGGCCTGGTCGGTGGCGGCGGGGCCAGCCTCGGCGCGCGCCTGCTGGAGGACACCATCGACGATGGGCTGGTAGGCGGGCATCTGGGCCGCGGCCGCGATGAGCGAGGGATTGGTGGTGGAGTCCGTCGGCTTGAACTTTTCGATGGAGTTGATGTCGCCGGTGTCGGCGACGACGGTGGTCATGGTGCGAAGCTGTTCGAGAAGAGTTGCCATGGATCTCCTTGTGCGTTGTCTGCACTTCAATTTTATCAAGATGGCGCGGGTTGTGCCGACTGCGGGAGTGTGGCGCCATGCGCCAGTTGCGCTCAAACGGCAGAATGCCGCCTTCGACTATACTTCGCTCACGGGTGAATCCGCCCTCGATTGGAGCAACCGAAAAGTGAGAATGCGTCGCAATATTCTGTGGTCGTTATTGCTGCTGTTGATCTGCGCGCCTGCGTTTGGGGAGACCTGGTATGTGCGCAAGGATGGAGGGACGCGCTATTCGGCCAAGGCGCCGACGGGACAGTGCGATGGCAAGGCGGACGCCGCGTATCGCGGCAAGGGAGTGAACCAGCACTGCGCGTTCAAGGACTACCGCTATCTGTGGGATGACCAGAGCTACGGCAACGATGCGTGGGTGATTGCCGGCGGCGACACGGTGATCCTTCGTGGCGGGCCGTGGCGGGTGGGGTTCGATGCCGCAACCGGCAAGGGCGCGGGCTATACCTGGTGCTTTGGAGGACAGGGGCCGTACGCCTGCTCCAACCCAGTCATCCCGGCTGGGACGCCGGGCCGGCACACGCGCATTCTGGGCGAGAACTACGCAAGTTGCAGCGCTGGGAACGCGGTCGATAAGACGAAGGTGACGCAGATCTTCGGCGGGTTTGCAGTTGGCAGCGCGCTGAACTTATCAGGAGCACAGTATGTGGATGTGCAGTGCCTGGAGGTGACCAGTCACGCGCAGTGCGTGTCGCATGGCGATCCGATGCTGCCAAGGGGCTGCAGCAGGGGCGGCCCGCTGGACGACTTCGACTCGGATGGCGTCTCCACAGACGTGCATACGCACGATCTAACGATGCAGGACTTATGGATCCATGGGCACACGGACCGGGGAGTGATCGGAGCAATTGGAGGGGTGGTTAGCTGCCTGCGCTGCGATATTGCCTACAACGGCATGGCTGGGTGGGACTTCGACGATGGCCGGCAGACCGCGAGCGTCCATGGAGTGTGGAACTTCAACTATTCCACGATTGAGTGGAGCGGATGCAACCAGATCTATCCGGGCAGCGGTGCCTATTCCTGTTACGGGCAGAGCAATGGAGGCTATGGCGATGGAGTGGGAACGCCGCCGGGGATGTGCCTGACGGCGAACGTCGACCACTCCGCGTTCAACTACAACACGCAGGACGGGCTGGACCTGGGACACATGGACACGGGCAGATGCTCGTTGACAATCACGAACTCCACGGCGCGCGGCAACAATGGACAGCCGTTCAAGTGGGGGCCAAACGAGAACCCGGCGGTGTTCACCAACAACACGGTGATGGCGAACTGCATGAGGATGTCTCAGCCGATGGCAGGCCTGCCGGGCAGCTACAACGCGCATCTGGGCGACTTCTGCCGCTCGAACGATGCGCTCTCGTTCAACTTCCGGCAGGGAGGCACGGCGCTGATCGCCAACAATACGATTGTCACCTATGCTCCGACCAGCTTCGACATTGGGTGCTGGGACGATGGCGGCTGCTCCGCCAGCACGCTGACCTTCAAGAACAATATCGTTCTGGGATACGACAATCCCGGGACCTACAACCTGGGAGGAAAGCCGGGCGGGCCGGGCGGATTCTACTACCAGAAGAAGATCGGGAATGTGATCCGCACCAACAACCTGTACTACGGAATACGGGGCGTTGGGTGCCCCGTCGGATTCATGCACGAGAGCTGCGGAGACCCGAAGTTTGTCTCCGAGCCGCATTTTTCCAGGGAGCAGGACCTGGACCATTTTGACTTTCATCTGTCGGCAGCGAGTCCGGCGCACGGTGTAGGAGCGAGTCCCCAGTAAGTGTATGAACCGCGAATCCCGCTCATCACGCAATTTCGATTCCGGTTATGCCCCTCTGAGTCCAGAGCCGCGCAGGAGCATGGATGCGGCGGTGCGGATGTTGCCGATGTCGAAAGGATAGAGGGCCAGGGCGCGCAGGGAACTGGCCAGGGCAGGCCACCTCCGGCGGCGGAGCGACAAGGCGTCGGCGCGCTGCTTGTAGCACTGGCTGAGGGCGATGCGACGCGCCAGCCAGCCGCAACCGGGAGCTCCGTAATGCTTTTCGATGAACTGCATCTGGGCCTGAAGCATGCGCTCGGGATCGGTGGTCATGGAGCTGGGCGAGACGCGGTAGCAGGCGATGACCCTGGGGACAAACGCCACCTCGTAGCGCAGGGCGATGCGCAGGCAGAGATCGCGGTCCTCGGTGGCGCGCATCGTCTCATCGAAGAAGCCGACTTCGTCGATGCACTTGCGGCGGAATGTAAGGGTGGGGCAGGGCAGCTCAACCTGCCGCATGTAGATGCGCGGCGCGATGCTGCCTTCGGCGAACCGACGATTCCCCAAGAACGATTCTCCGGGCCTACCATCCTGGTCGATGCTGGTGATGCCGCCATAGGCGAGGCCAGCCTGCGGGCGCTCGCGCAGAACCTTTAGCGACTCCTCAAGGCGGCAGGGCAGCCATACGTCGTCGGCATCGAGCAGCGCGAGGAACTCGGCGGACGAGGCGCGAATGGCGGTGTTTCTTGCCGCGGGCAGGCCGCGGTTCTGCTGCTTGATGTAGAGGATTTTGGGGCCGAAGCGAGTGAGGAAGGGGGCGACAACTTCGGCGGTGTTATCGGTGCTGCCATCGTCGACCAGCAGAATCTGCCAGTCGTCGAAGGTCTGCGACGCGACGCTCTGGAGCGCGATCGGCAGGGTTTTTGCAGCATTGAACGCAGGGATAATTACGCCGACCGTAGCCATTCTGCCTATCTTCCCACATTCACGGAGGGTTGTTCCTGGAAATTCACATTTCCTGGAACGCCATGGATCCGCCCGGCCGTATTGCTGTTCGCTTCAAGGCATCTGGCGATCTTCTATACTGACACTGGTGAAGCGCTTGCCGACGGAAGAGATGGAGAGGGACAAAGAAATTGATGAGAGCACTTGTGATCGACCGGCCCGGCGAGGCACGGGTCATTGAGATGGAACGTCCGGTTGCCGGCCCGCGGGAAGCCACAATGCGGGTTCGCCGCCTCGGTTTGTGCGGGAGCGATCTGAGCACGTATCTGGGCAAGAATCCGATGGTGACATATCCGCGGATTCCAGGCCACGAAGTCGGCGCAACGCTGGAGCATGTTCCGGCAAACGACCTCGGCCTGGTTGCGGGAATGAATGTAACGATGTCGCCCTATACGAGCTGCGGCAAGTGTACGTCTTGCAGGCAGGGGCGCTTCAATGCGTGCCGCGATAATCACACGCTGGGGGTGCAGCGCGACGGCGCGCTGATGGACACCATCTCCATGCCGGTGGCGAAGTTGTACGCGGCCCCGCTGCCCCTGGAAGAACTGGCCCTGGTAGAGCCTCTCACGGTGGGCTGCCATGCGGTTGCGCGCGGGATGGTGACGGCGAAGGACACGGTGGCGGTGTATGGATGCGGCGGAGTCGGTCTGGGCGCGGTGGCGGCGGCGGCCTTCCGCGATGCGCGCGTTGTTGCCATCGACATCGACGACAAGAAGCTGGCGATTGCCAAGAACGCCGGCGCGCGGGAGCTGATCAACACCACACGCGAGGACGTGCATGCAAGGCTGCAGGAGATCACAGGCGGCGACGGGCCCGATGTGATTATCGAAGCGATTGGCAGGCCCGAGACCTATCGCGCAGCCGTGGAGGAGGTCTCGTTCGCCGGGCGCGTTGTCTACATTGGATACGCCAAGGACAACGTCAGCTTCGAGACGCGGCTGTTTGTGCAGAAGGAGCTGGACATTCGCGGCTCGCGCAACGCGCAGCCCGAGGACTTCAAAGAGGTGATCCGCATGTTCGAGCAGAAACGGTTCCCCACAGCGGAGGCAATCAGCGCGACCGTGCCGCTGGACGAGGCGCCGGCGATCCTGCGCGCGTGGAGCGAGAACCCGGCGGCGTATACCAAGATCATGATCTCGTTCGATTAGTCCCTGTTCGTTGCGCTTCGCTGTTGAATCCGCCGACTCAATCTTTCTGCGCGCGCCACTTGCCTCTGCACAGAGGCCGCAGGGTTGATATGCTTACCTCTGACACGAATCATGAGCCTGAAAGCAAAGATCGAAGCTGTTATCTATGCGTCGGAAGAGCCGGTGACGCTGGCGCAACTGCTGGGCCTGCTGGGCGATGAGGCGCAGGCGGAGCTGGATCGCGCGGTCAGCGCGCAGCAGACGCTCTCACTGAACGAGACGGCGACAGAGTTGGAAGGGCCGGTGGAGGCAGACCCAACGCTGCTGGCGGACTCCGATGCGGCGGCGGGCGTTGCGGTCGCTGAACCCACGTCTGAGAATCCAGTAACGGAGCCGAATTCGCAGACTGCGGAACCATCGGATTCGGCTGCGGACTTGGCAACTGACTCCTCTGCGGCCGATGCGGCGGCGGGCGAGGCGGCTGCGGCGCGGGCGGAGCGGGCGCGGCTGACCCGGCTGCGCGCGCACTTTCGCGTGCTGCTGGACCAGTTGATCGCCGACTACGCGGCGGCGGAATCCGACCATGGGCTGGAGATTCGCGAGGTTGCGGGCGGCTTCCGTTTTGCCACCAAGCCGGAGTACCACGACGCGGTGCGCGGATTCGTGAAGACTCTGAAGCCACCGCTGAAGCTGACGCTGCAGTCGCTGGAGACACTCGCCGTGGTGGCGTACAAGCAGCCGGTGACGGCACCCGAGATCTCGGAGATTCGCGGCGTGGACTCGAGCGGCGTGCTGGGTTCGCTGCTGGCGCGCAAGCTGATTGCAACGGCGGGGCGCAAGCATGTGATCGGGCGGCCCATCCTGTACAAGACGACGCGTGAGTTTCTGCTGAAGTTCGGGCTGAAGGACGTCTCCGAGCTGCCCTCGATCGAGGAGTTCGAGAAGATGGCGGGGCAGTTGGCCGAGCAGGAGGAGATGGCGATGGGCGACGAGCCGTCCGCGCCGCCCGAGTCAGCCGAAGAGCCAGAGCCACACGCGCTGGAGCCGGAGGAAGATGCGTCCGGCCCATCGGCGGCTTAGGACGTGATTCAAGGCGGCGAGAGCTTGTGAGTCGCATCCATCCCACCCATCGCGGGGAGAGAGTCTGGATAGGGCGTCCGGCTGTTGAGTACGTATAGCAATCAATAATTATTGATAAACGATAAAAAACTATTGACAAGCGGAATTATCTGCATATGATCGGGGCGTGGAGGAGTTTTTATGCGACCTGAAAATGAGGCGAGGCTACGGAAGATTCGGTGGGTCAGCTGGATTCTACGGGTGATTTGCGCGGTGATTTTGGGGCTTTTCCTGCTTGTACTCGGCATCTTTGCGGTGATGTTCTGCGTGTGGGGGTTCCCCAACGACTTTGGTTCGGGTGGCACCCGCGTTGTTGTGGTTGGGGTGCTCGTTGTCCTTATGGGGCTCTTGCTCAAGTGCCTCTACCATCTGTATCGGCTGCTGGGCAATTATTCGCGTGGGGAGATCTTCACCACAGGGTCGGCGGAGCAGATTCGTCAGTGGGGGATCGCCTGGGCGGTGTTGGGTGTTGTGAAGTTCGCGATCCGGTTCCTGCCTCGTGTCGTTCTTTCCCACATGAATGGGCCAAGCGAAGGGCTGGATGGGCTGGATGAGGTATTGAGCGGGCTGATTATCGTGGCGATCTCGTGGTTTATGGCGATGGCGGCGGAGATGCGCGAAGAGCAGGAGTTGACGGTATGAGCGAGGGCGAGCGATGCCGATTGTGGTGAATGTGGATGTGATGCTGGCTCGGCGGAAGATGCGGCTGAATACGCTGGCGGAGTTGGTGGGGATTACGGCGCAGAACCTGTCTGTGCTGAAGACGGGGAAGGCGAAGGCGATCCGCTTCAGCACGCTGGAGCGGCTGTGCGAGGTGCTACAGTGCGAGCCGGGCGATTTGCTGGCGTATGAGCAGGGTGCGGCGGGGGAGGGGTCTACAGAAGCAAATACGGAGATTCTGGCTGCGCCAGAATGACGACTCTCGAAGGGATCGGAGGCCGAGGAGTGGGGTGGGCGATAATGGAGTAGGGCCGGTTTGCATTGGCTACTTGAGTGGGACACGACCGCGACGAGCAACTCCGCGGTCAGAAGGACGAGGCAGGGATGACAAAGGCAATTGCTGGGATGGACGGTGGGACGGCAGCGGAGCCGAAGGGCGAGCGGCTACAGAAGATTCTGGCGGCGGCGGGGGTGGCCAGCCGGAGGAAGGCCGAAGAGATCATCCTGGCCGGGCGGGTGCAGGTGAACGGCAAGGTGGTGATGGAGCTGGGGACGAAGCACGATGCCAGCCGCGACCACATCCGCGTGGATGGCAAGCTGCTGAAGGGGCCGGAGGTGCGGCGCTACTACATGCTGAACAAGCCGCGCGGCTATGTGACGACACTCGACGATCCGCAGAAGCGGCCGACCGTGATGGACCTGATGATGAAGCCGAAGGCCGGGCCGCATGGCGACCGGGTGAGGCTGTATCCGGTGGGGCGGCTGGACTATCTGTCGGAAGGCCTGCTGTTGATGACCAACGACGGCGAGCTGGCCAACGCGCTGTCGAAGGCGGCGGCGGGCGTGGAGAAGACCTACTTGGTGAAGGTGAGCGGCGTGCCGGAGGCGGCGGGGCTGGAACAGATTCGGCGCGGGATCGTGATCGACCGCGGACGGCTGGATGAGGTGCGGGCCGGGCGGCGGGACAGAATCGTGACTGCTCCGGCAAAGGTGGAGATGGTGCGCGGCGGCGACAATCCCTGGTACGAGGTGACGCTGACCGAGGGGCGCAACCGGCAGTTGCGCAAGATGTTTGAGGAGATTGGGAACCACGTGGAGAAGATCCGGCGGATTGGGTATGGCGCGCTGCGGCTGGACGTGCCGCCGGGCGAGTTCCGCGAGCTGACCCTGGGCGAGGTGATGGCGCTGGGGCGGGCGGCGGCGGGCAAAAAGGTGGTGCCGAAGAAGCGCCTGCCGGAGTTCGCCCAGTTGAAGGCTCCGGAGAAGAAGAAACGAAGGCAGTTGTGAGCTGGTTGCGCGAGATGCAAACTCAGGTGTGGCGGGGTGGGGTTGGCAATGTGGGCATGACCCAAAAGAGGGTTTGACGAGAGTGGGTCGGTGAGCCTAGAAATACACGCGGATTAACACTGCGGTGGAAGACAGGATGGGGTGAGATACGTCCAAATAGAGAGAGAGAGGTTGGAGCGACAAGCCGGAGCGCGAAGTTGAGAGCGAAGCTAGGCGGAGATTCGCCGATATAGAAACAGGCATTGAACAGACGGATGATCGAAAGACCCCTCGGGGCAGGATTTGGGACTGTAAAGGAGCAAGACAAAGTGGCAATTGAGCACGCAACATTTGGAGCTGGATGTTTTTGGGGCGTTGAGGCCCGATTCGCAGAGATGCCGGGAGTGATCGACACGGCGGCTGGATATGAGGGCGGCGATCTGGAGCACCCCACCTACAAGGACGTGTGCAACGACCACACGGGACATGCCGAGGTGGTGGACGTGACCTTCGATCCCGCGCGCATCTCGTTCGATACGCTGCTGGACGCGTTCTTTGCCATGCACGACCCGACGCAGGTGAACCGCCAGGGGCCGGACTGGGGCTCGCAGTACCGCAGCGTCATCTTTGCCCATTCCGACGACCAGCTCTGGCAGGCGAGGGCGAAGATCGCGGAGTTGAACGCAACCGGCGCCTATCGCAAGCCGATTGCGACGCAGGTGATGCCGGCGTGCTCCTTCTGGAAGGCCGAGGAGTTCCACCAGCGGTACCTGGAAAAGCGCGGCATGGTGAGCTGCCAGATCTAGGTTCGTGGTACGAGGTACGAGGTTTCAGGCGGCAGCGCGGGGTGGGACGCGCAGCGGCCCGCTGGCGAAGAAGCGCTTTCTGATCCAGAAGGCGACGTTGACCAGACTGATGAGGGCGGGAACTTCGATCAACGGGCCCACGACTCCGACGAAGGCTTCGCCGGAGTTGAGGCCGAAGACGGCGACCGAGACAGCGATGGCCAGCTCGAAGTTATTGCCCGCGGCGGTGAAGGAGAGTGCCGCGGATTGCGCGTAGTCCGCGCCCAGCCGCTTGCCCATCCAGAAGCTGACCAGAAACATGATGAGGAAGTAGAGGACCAGCGGAAGCGCGATGCGGGCCACGTCCAGCGGCAGGCGCACGATGAGATCGCCCTTGAGCGAGAACATCACCACAATGGTGAAGAGCAGCGCAATCAGGCTGAGCGGGCCGATGCGCGGGAGGAAGTGCGCGCGATACCAGTCTTCTCCCTTGCGGCGAATCAGAATGAATCGGGTGAGGAATCCGGCGGCAAACGGTACGCCGAGATAGAGGCCGACGCTGCGCGCGATCTGCGCGATGCCGATGGGGACGACACTTCCCGCAAGGCCGAACCAGCGGGGCAGCACGGTAAGGAATGCCCACGCGTAGAGGCTATAGAAGAGGACCTGGAAGATGCTGTTGAGGGCGACCAGGCCGGCGACGTAGTCGGTGTCTCCCTCGGCCAGCTCGTTCCAGACAAGGACCATGGCGATGCAGCGGGCTATGCCGATCAAAATCAGGCCGCGCATGTAGGCCGGCTCGCCGCGCAGAAAGACAAGGGCGAGAAGGAACATGAGGATGGGGCCGATGATCCAGTTCTGCACCAGCGAGAGAGCGAGGACGCGGCGATTGCGGAAGACCTCGGCGAGTTTTTCGTAGCGCACCTTGGCCAGCGGCGGGAACATCATGACGATGAGGCCGATCGCGATGGGGATGTTGGTGGTGCCGCTCTGGAAGCGGTTGACGAAGACGGAGACGTGAGGCACGAAGTGTCCCAGGCCGACGCCGAAGGCCATGGCGAGAAAGATCCAGAGGGTGAGGAAGCGGTCGAGGAAGGAGAGATGCTTGCGCGCGAGCGGAGCGCAGGTGCGGCCTTCGGTCTGCGTCATGGCTAGCGGGCCTTCCGGGTGCGGGTGCGCGCGACGGCGGTGGGCGCGGGGGCTGATTGCAGGGTTACAAATTTGGCTGGGGCGCAGCAGGCTTTGCCGAGGCGCGCGCGGTCTGCCTGCATGGCGCGGTCCTGCTTGAGCCAGGCAAGCGTCTGACGCAGGAGCTGGGCGGCGCCGGCGTCCGTCGGGCGAGTGATGCGGTAGTGCATCCACTTGCCCTCGCGGCGCGCCTCGACGATTCCGGCGCGGCGCAGATAGGCCAGGTGGCGCGAGATTTTGGGCTGCGGCTGATCGAGGATCTCGACGAAATAGCAGACGCACAGCTCCTGGTCGCCCATGAGGTTGAGCAGGCGCAGTCGGGTGGCATCGCCGAGGGCCTGGAAGAAGAGTTCCTTGTCGAAGTGCGATAGCTTGACTGGCATGGATTATATATACGCCTTGACGAATATGTTGGCAATAGATACATTTGCCTTAGCGTATGTGTTTTTGCAACTGAGCCAGAGTCGCCGGTTTCGAGGAGATCAAGGATGCCGCACTATAACGTGTTGTTTCTGTGTACGGGGAACTCTGCTCGGTCGATTCTGGCGGAGGCGATTCTGAACCGCAAGGGCGCGCCCAACTTCACTGCGTACAGCGCGGGGAGCCATCCGGCGGGCGCGGTACGGCCTGAGGCATTGCGGCAATTAGAGCTGGCCGGGCTGAACCCAGAGGGGCTGCGCAGCAAGTCTTGGGACGAGTTTGCGGCGCCCGGAGCTCCGCGGATGGACTTCGTCTTCACGGTCTGCGATAACGCGGCGCGGGAGAGCTGTCCGCTGTGGCCGGGGCAGCCGGTGTCGGCGCATTGGGGCGTGGCCGATCCGGCGGCGGTGGTGGGCACGCGCGAAGAAGTGGCGCGGGCCTACCGCGAGGCGTTCACGATTCTGGAGCGGCGCATCTCTCTGCTGCTGGCTCTGCCGTTGGCGACGCTCGATAAGATGGCGATCAAGCGCGAGCTGGGGAAGATTGGCGGCATGGGCCTGCCGGAGTGAGCGTTCGTAGATCGGCTGGACTTGCGTTTCGATTCCCTGCCCCCTAGCCTAATGGCATGAGTTCAACTTCACATTCCGCTGCGTTTGCCTCGCTCTCTTTCGATGAAAAGCTGGACCGGCTGGCCGAGGTCGCGGTGCGCGTGGGCCTGAACCTGCGCGCGGGTCAGGAGATGTTGCTGACCGCGCCGATCGAGACTCTGCCGCTGGTGCGGCGGATTACCGAACACGCGTATCGCGCGGGCGCGCTGCTGGTGACGACCTTCTACAGCGACGATCCGTGCGTGCTGTCGCGCTACGAACATGCGCCGGATGTGAGCTTCGATTACGCGCCTGGCTGGTTGCAGGACGCGATTCTGACAGCATTCAAGAGCGGCGCGGCGCGCATGGCGATTGCGGGCGCAAATCCAGCATTGCTCGCAGGGCAGGACCCGGCGAAGGTCTCGCGCGCAAATATTGCGGCGTCGAAGGCAGCGAAGCCCGCGATGGAGCTGATTACGCGGCACGAAATCAACTGGACGATTGTTGCCGCGGCCACCCCGGAGTGGGCGAGGCTGGTCTTCCCCAATGAGCCGGTGGAGCAGGCTGTGGCAAAGCTGTGGGAGGCGATCTTCACCGCGTCGCGCATCACTGGCGACGATCCGGTGGCCGACTGGCTGGCCCACGGAGCGCAGCTGAAGGAGCGCGTGGACACGTTGAATGCGAGGCGATTCGCGGCGATTCACTTCAAGTCGCACGATGGAACGACGGACCTGCATGTGGGGCTGGCGGACGAGCATCTGTGGGCGGGCGGTGGGACGACGGCGGGAAATGGAGTCTATTGCCAGCCGAATATTCCCACCGAGGAGTGCTTCACCACGCCGCACAAGGAGCGCGTGGACGGCGTGGTGCGTGCGTCCAAGCCGCTTTCGCACCAGGGGACGCTGATCGAGAACATCCGCTGCCGATTCGAGGGCGGGAAGATTGTGGAGGCCTCGGCGACGGCGGGCGAGGAGGCGCTGAACCGGCTGATCTCCACCGACGAGGGCGCGCGGCGGCTGGGCGAGGTGGCGCTGGTTCCCGCTTCGTCGCCGATTGCGGCAGCGGGGATACTGTTCTGGAGTACGCTCTTCGACGAGAACGCGGCGAGCCACATTGCGCTGGGCAAGGCGTATTCGACGTGCCTGATCGGCGGCGAAAAGATGAACGAAGAGGAGCTGGCGAAGCTGGGCGCAAACGACAGCCTCATCCATGTGGACTGGATGATCGGATCGGCGGAGATGGATGTGGACGGCATTACTGCGAGTGGCGCGGCGGAACCGCTGATGCGCGCGGGCGAGTGGGTTTAGGCGCAGGCGACGGCTGCAATTTCGCGGAGTAATCCGCGAATTCCACTGCGCGAAAGGGTAAACTGACACTCATTATGGAACTCTCCGGTTGTGGCACAGCTCTGGTAACACCCTTTGGCGCGGACGGCACGCTCAACGAGCCTGCACTGGTCAGCCTGGTCAATTGGCAGATCGAATCGGGCATCAACTTTCTGGTCGCATGCGGCACCACGGGCGAAGCCTCGACGATGACGGAGGCCGAGAACGCGCGCGTCATGGAGATCACAGTGAAGACTGCGGCGGGACGCGTTCCGGTCTTCGGCGGCTGCACTCACAACGCCACCAGCGAGGCCGTGGCGCGCGCGAAGAAGGTGGCAAAGATTCCCGGGCTGGACGGCATACTCACGGCGAACCCGTACTACAATCGTCCCGGCCAGGAGGGCCAGTACCAGCACTTCCGCGCGATTGCGGAAGCAGTGGCACCGCTGCCGATTCTGCTCTACAACATTCCCTCGCGCACGGGCACCAACATGGAGCCGGCGACGGTGCTGCGGCTGGCCGAGCTTGCGAATGTGATCGGCGTCAAGGAATCGAGCGGCAACATAGCGCAGATCACCGAGATCCTGAACAACGCGCCCGCGGGCTTCAAAGTCTTCAGCGGCGATGATGCGATGACGCTGCCGGTGATCGCGCTGGGCGGGGCGGGGCTGGTGTCTGTGGCGTCGAACGCGATCCCCGCACAGATGGCGCAGATGGTGCAAGCCGCGCTGAGTGGCGACTGGGCGACGGCGCGGGCGATTAACACAAAATACTTCCGGTTGATGCAGGCACACTTCTCGGAGCCGAGTCCCGCGCCGGTCAAAGCTGTTCTGGCGCTGCTGGGCCGCATAGAAGACAACCTACGGCTGCCCATGGTGCCGGTGACGGCAGCCACGCATCGCAAGCTGGAACAACTGCTCATCGAGCTTGGGCTGCCGGTAGATTAATCAATTCAGAATCCAAGGACGTTCTGAATGCCGAAGAAGCACAGTGCCGTTCTATTCGTCTTATTGCTTGCTGCAGTCCCATGCGCATCTTCACAGCGCGTCGATTGGGATATGAAAGACGCTCAAGTGGTGAGCCAGCCCATCGGCAGTTTGCCTGCGCAGGATCAGCAAGGAATCTCAAAACGGCTGAATCTTAAACCGGTAGAACTTCTGGCGATGCAAGTGAAGACCGCATCCGGGCATATTTTTCTGGTGCAGAGCGTATATTCCCCAATGTGGTGCGGCGCGGCTAGTAATTGTGCCTTTTGGATCCTGAGCAGCGACTACAAGGTCCTGCTGAGTAAAGTTACACAGTCGTTCAAGCTGCAAGCGAGTATGCACCATGGCCATCCCGATATTCTTACCTACATGCACGGCTCAGCGACCGAGGCGAGCCTAAGCTACTGGCAGTTTCAAGGCAGACGCTATGTCCGGGTTGCTTGCGCAGATGCCGTATACGGAGACGCCGACGGAAATATCTACAAGAAGCCTCACATTTCACCTCATCCATGCGGGACGGGCGGGTAGCCACATCGTCGTTCCGGTGCGGCTACAATCGGAGCAGCCATGACAACCGCTAATCTCGAATCCAGAATCGAAGAGTCTTTTGCCGCAGGCACGGGTACCGTCAGCGATGTGGACGCGCTCGACGCATTCCTTGAACTGCGCTACGCGCTGGAGGCGGGGAAGCTGCGCGCGGCGGAGCCGGATGCCGCTGCGCCGACCGGATGGCGGGTGAATGCGTGGGTGAAGCGCGGGATTCTGCTGGGATTTCGCATTGGCGCGCTGACGGAGATGAGCGGCTGCGGCGCGCTTAGCTTCCTCGACAAATCAACCTACCCGGCGCGGAGATTTGCGCCAGAGGACGGCGTACGCATCGTTCCCGGCGGCAGCTCGGTACGGTCAGGGGCGTATGTGGCGCGCGGCGTGGTGATGATGCCGCCAGCGTACATCAACGTTGGGGCGTACGTCGACGAGGGAACGATGGTGGACTCGCACGCGCTGGTGGGATCGTGCGCGCAGATCGGACGGAGGGTGCATCTGTCGGCCGGGGCGCAGATTGGCGGCGTTCTGGAGCCGGTCAACGCTTCGCCCGTCATCATTGAGGACGATGTGCTGGTGGGCGGCAACACTGGCGTCTACGAGGGAACCATCGTGCGGCGCGGCGCGGTGCTAGCGGCGGGAACGATCCTGACGCGTGGCACGCCGGTCTACGATGTGGTGCAGCGCACGATCCTGAAGGCGACTCCAGCCACGCCGCTGATTATTCCCGAAGGCGCAGTGGTTGTTCCCGGCTCTCGCGCGGTGCCCGCAGGCTACGGCAGGCAGATGAACCTCAGCGTGTATACGCCGGTGATTGTGAAGTACCGCGACGAGAAGACGGACCTCTCCACCACGCTGGAAGAGCTGCTGCGGTGATCCGCGCGGCACACCTGATAAACTCAAGGTAAATGGCTCAAGATAAATTACGTATCATCCCCCTTGGGGGCCTTGGCGAGTTTGGCATGAACTGCACGGCGCTGCGCTGGCAGGACGAGATCATCGTCATCGACGCCGGCCTGATGTTTCCCGAAGAAGAGCTGCTGGGCGTCGACATCGTCGTGCCCGACATCAGCTATCTGACCGAGAACCGCGAGAAGGTTCGCGGCATCATCCTGACGCACGGGCACGAGGACCACATCGGCGGACTGCCCTGGATCCTCTCCGAGCTGAACGTGCCGGTGTATGGCACCGAGTTCACCCTGGCCCTGGTGGAGGGCAAGCTGGACGAACACCACCTGCTGGACGACGCGGAGCTGATCGAGGTCCTGCCCGGGCGGCGTTTCACTCTGGGGCCGTTCACGATCCAGCCGATCCGCGTGACCCATAGCCTGGCGGACTGCGTGGCATACGCCATCCACACGCCGGTGGGCGTGGTGGTGCATACGGGCGACTTCAAGATCGACCTCTCTGCGCCGGACGGCAAGCCCTTCGACCTGCACTCCTTTGCCGAGTTGGGCAAGCAGGGCGTGCTGTGCCTGCTGCAGGACTCGACCAACGTGGACCGGCCGGGCTACACGCCGAGCGAGCGAGCGGTGCGTCCGCGACTGGATGAGATCTTCGCGCAGACCAAAAAGAAGCTCTTCTTCAGCTGCTTCTCGTCTTCGATCCACCGCATCCGCGTCGCGATGGAGCTGGCCGCAGCGCATGGGCGCAAGGTCGCGGTGATCGGCCGCTCGCTGGACAACTCCACCGAGATTGCGCAGGATCTGGGCTATCTGGACCTGCCGCCGGGGCTGGTGATCAACCCCGGGCAGGTGCGCGACATGGCGGACAACAAGGTGATGGTGCTGATCTCCGGCACGCAGGGCGAGCCGATGTCGGCGCTGTCGCGCGCGGCGGTGAACAACCACAAGTACGCGCATATCGACGCGGGTGACACCGTGCTCCTCAGCTCGCGCATCATCCCGGGCAACGAGAAGTCGATCTACCGCATGATCGACCATCTGGAACGCCGCGAAGCCAAAGTCATCTACGACGACGGCACACAGGGCCTGATCCACGTCAGCGGACACGGATCGCAGGAGGAGATGCGGTTGATGATCAACCTGCTGCGGCCGCGGTTCTTCGTTCCGGTGCATGGCGACTATCGCCACCTGAAGCGCCACGCCGAGCTTGCCGGAAACCTGGGCCTGATCGAGAAGGTAATCCTGCTGGAAGACGGCGAGATCCTCGAGCTGGACAAGAACTCCGCACAGAAGAACGGCAAGGTCAACGTGGGACGCGTGTGCATCGACGCCGGCGGTTCGATCGACGTGGTCGAGGACGTCATCCTGCGCGACCGCCAGCGCATCGGCGAGGGCGGCATCGTGCTGCCGATTCTGACCATCAACAAGCGCACCGGCAAGGTCGAGGTTGCGCCCGAGGTCGTCATGCGCGGATTCACCGTCGATGATCCGGCGCTGATCGCCGAGGCACGCCTGGTGGTGCAGCGCACGCTGGAGGCCTCCAGCGACGAGGAGAAGGCCGACTACGGCGTCATCAAGGAGAAGGTGCGCGGCGACCTGAAGCGCTACATCCAGAAGAACATGAGCCGCAGGCCGCTGATCCTGCCGGTCATCATGGAAGTCTGACGGAGGGGAATTTTTCCTGCCAATTCCCGCCGATTCCACAGAGTCCTACGCATTTCCTGCATCCAACCAATGCAGGAGAACCGGAATGCTCACGCCTGGAATCATCGGCATTATCGTTACGCTGGTCGTCGTCGGTCTGGTGCTGTATCTGATCGACCTCATCCCGATGGATAGCACGATCAAACAGATCATCCGCGGGATCATTATTGTCCTGGTCATCGTCTGGCTGCTGCAGGCCTTCGGGTTCATGGGGTCAGTCCACAGCCTCTTCCGCCCCGCTCATCCGGTCCGATGACGAGGGTGCGGTCAGAGTTGCGCCTTGCACCCTGAACCTTGCGTCTGGCACCTTGAACCACGTACCTTGCGCTATTGTTTATCGCGATGGATGTAGCGGCGTCCTGAAAGATGATATTCGCCGCTGAGGACGCGCGCGATGGCCTCCGTGTAGGCGATGTGCTCCTGCTCCAGGATGCGCGCTGAGAGGCTCTCGGCGGTGTCCTCGTCCAGCACCGGAACCACGCGCTGCAGGATGATTGCGCCGTGATCCATCTGCTCATCGACGAAGTGCACCGTGCAGCCCGCGACCTTTGCGCCGTACTCCAGCGCCTGTGCCTGCGCGTCGAGGCCGGGAAAGGCGGGCAGAAGCGCTGGATGAACGTTCAGAATGCGATTGGGAAAGGCGCGAACGAACTCCGGCGAGACGATGCGCATGTAGCCCGCGAGGCAGACCAGATCGACTCGATGCTCACGTAGTGCGGCGATCAGCTCCGCGTCGTGCTCTGCGCGCTTGCGACCGGCAGATGGAATGGCGATGGCCGGCAGGCCGAGCTTGCGCGCGGATTCGAGTCCAGCAGCGTCGGGAAGATTCGAGAGTACGACGGCGATCTCCGCGCCAGCCAGACGGCTCTCGCTGATTGCGCTTGCGATGGCGATGAAGTTCGAACCGCGTCCAGAGAGCAGAATCCCAATTCGCTGCAAGCCGTCCCTCCTCTTTCAACCGGTCTCGCACTTTGGCGTGAGACCGCCCCTATGAATCGTACTGCATCCGGAGTCGTCGATTGGAAGTTGCGACAGCGGAACGATGGGTCTGCGCCTGATCCTCATTCCAGTTCATA
>Ga0187851_10001533_pt1 | contig 21999 bp, 16 predicted proteins | sample June2016WEW_6_10_FD_132997 | JGI IMG/M metagenome (GOLD analysis project Ga0187851, IMG submission 132997) | Peatland microbial communities from SPRUCE experiment site at the Marcell Experimental Forest, Minnesota, USA - June2016WEW_6_10 | ecosystem: Environmental > Terrestrial > Soil >...
GGATTCACCGGGGAGCCCGTATCGGGGTGCTGATCATTGCCGTCGTCGTCGCGGGACTTGCTTTTCCATCGGCCGCATCCGCCTTGAAGCTGCGGCAAACAAACGGTGATCTTTTGGCTGCGCAAGTATCTAAAAATGCTCGCCCCGACGATTTGATCATTGTCCATCCCTGGTATTTTGGCATTACCTTCGGGTACTATTATCGGGGATCCGCGGCTTGGACTACGCTGCCGCCGCTGGAAGATTATCGATATCACCGCTACGATCTGCTTAAAACAAAACTTCAGATGACCAACGTCATTGAACCGGTCTTGAAACGGGTGGAAACCACACTCCGTTCCGGGCATGCCGTCTGGATTGTCGGGAATGTCCCGATGCCGCACCCCAATCAAGCTCCGCCGGTCGATTTGCCGCCGGCTCCCCGGGGGCCGGAAGGTTGGGGGGATCAACCTTATACGTTCGTTTGGGGTGCCAGATTCAGCTATCGCCTCGTCTATCAAATCACCAATGTCGTGACACTCGTTGGTCCCATGACCAACCAGGTCAGTCCGATGGAAGACATGACCTTGGCTATCGCCACCGGCTGGCGTTCCACAGTCCAAACAAACTCGCCGTAAGCCGATCAATCCAACCCGGAAGGAAGCATGGAAACGAAGAATAATCCCAAAATAAACTGGTTGTTCTTTGTGGCAATCGTCGCCGGAATCACAGCCCGGCTGCTGGTGGCAACGCGCGGTCACAATTTTGATGTGGATTCCTGGCGGATCGTGGCGGACGTTGTTGAACGCGGAGGCAATGTTTACGCTGAAACGGGCCGATACAATTATGGGCCGGTCTGGTTCCAGGTACTGCATGTTCTGGATTGGCTGGCCGGGCACAATCCGGCTGTTTTTCGTTACATCGTGGCCGGGTTTCTCAGTCTGGTGGATGTGGGCATATTTTACATTTTATGGCGCAAGTATGGCCGGCTGGCCGCCGGTTTGTTTTTCTTCAACCCCATCTCAATCATCATCACCGGCTACCACAGCCAGTTTGACAATCTGGCCATTCTGCTGGGCCTGCTGGCGGCATGGTTGGTGGGAGACGAATTTGACCGGCCGCTCGACCGCCGAAAGCTGCTGGGTTTGTCTGTCTTGGGGCTTTCGCTGGCAACCAAACACCTGTTGTTTGCCTTCCCCTTCTGGCTGGCGGTCAAGCAAAGGGGACTATGGCAAAAGGCCGGAATCATTTTGTTGCCCATCGGTCTGTTTCTGCTGTCTTTCGCTCCCTATTGGCCGGGCGGCCGGGCGGGAATCATCAATCATGTGTTCCTGTATCAGTCAGCCACCAACGGTTACTTTTACAACCTGTTCGTGCCGCTCTGCCTGCAATTTATGTTCAGCAGCCAGGCCATCTGGTTTTTTCTTCTGGCCGTCTTTGCTTTCGTCTGGAGGCGCAAAAACACCTTTGAATCCCTGCTGCTGTACACCGCCGTACTGGTCACCGCCTCCCCGGCAGTCGTCAACCAATACCTGGCCATCCCCGTTCCCTTCGTGGCCACGCACTTCAACGTTTTCACCCTGTTGTACACCGCCTTCGGCACCCTGCACCTGCTGGTGGATGTCAACGGATTGCACATGACCGGCTTGTCCCGGACAGTTTTTATTGATATCGCCATCTGCCTGTTGTGTCTCGGTCTGGTCTGGGTGACCTGGCGTCGGAACATAATGGATTTGATCGAATGGTGCGTCGTCGAGATAAAAGGCCAGTTCGGAGGCATGAAATAAATGATTTCGCTCGTTTCGGTCAGACGAGGATGCCACGGCTCGACGGTGCTGTTTTCTGTTTTATTTTTCGCAAACGAACTGACTCTTTACTTCAGAGATGCAACTTCTCAACGAGGCGATCAAGAACTCACGCCAAGTCGCCCAGACCAGCCCGAAACACAACATAAAAATGGGGACATCAGGATTTGCCCGGAGATTCCCCAAAATTGGTCCGGTTAGATGAAGGCCGTCATAGTCAATCAGTAGGTGAAAGAATCCGGTGGCTGTGTACATGATCGTGAACGGATTTACATTGGTCACCGTAAATGGAACGGGAATGGCCAGGTATTGGTTGGTGGTCGCCGGCGCCGTTGCGACCAGCACGCAGGTGTAAAAAAGCAAGGATTCCACAACTTTCTTTTGTTTGTATACAAAGGCGAAGAGAGCCAGCAGGAATAACCACACCGTCTGGCTGCCAAACATGGTCTGGATGAACGCCGGGACAAACATTCTGTAGAAACAGAAATGGTCGTGGTGGGCAGATTTATACCGGAAGACATTTTGAATGATTCCCTCGCTGCCGGCGTGCCAGTAGGGAGCGAAACTCAAGGCAAATATGCAAACGGGCACAAAAATCACCACCAGCTTTTGTCGCAGCCCCTTTTGCTTGACTGCCAGCCAGAAGGGAAAGGCAAACAAGACATGTTTTATTGTCAGGGACAATCCCAGAACCACCAATCCCCAAAACTTCCGCCGGTCAACGGGTTGATCAAATTCATCTTTCATCAGCAACACCGACCACAATCCCGTCAAAACCGCCAGATTATCAAACTGCGAGTGGTAGCCGGTGATGATGATTGAGATGGGGTTAAGGAAAAAATAGGCGGCGGACGCCTTCCCATATCTGCGCCATAAGACCAGAAAAATACCCACGTCCACCAGGCTGAGAAAACCGGGGATCAGGTAGCGAAAGACGGTTTCGTTGCGCCCGGCCAGCAGTTGAAATAAATGCAGGATATTGAACCAAACGGGCCCATAGTTATATCGATCCGTGCTGGCATAAACATTTCCTCCCTGATCAACGATGCCCGAAACAATTTTATAGGACTCAAAATCGTAATTGTGGCCGCGGGCTGCCATCAACAGCCGGGCCGCAAATCCGACAACAACAATCAGAAACAGCAATCCGCTCGACCAGGGGGAATTTTTGCTTTGTTCAGGCATCGTTGGCGCACGCCGTGGGGTATAAGTGTTGTTTTGGCAAATATTTGTCAAGCGACCAATTGTTCTTCCCTGCTGTATTTCAGTTCCACGCGGCTTGACGCCCCGGTTTTTCGCTGCGAACTTCCCCTTGCTTGGCGCAAAACGCGGCAGCGTCGGCGACAAGCAGCTTGTTCGCTGACATCTCGAAAGCTCCCGCTGTGCAATCCCTGGCGCGGCGACTGGAGGATGGCGGAGTGTTGACCTGTGCGGAGGTCAGCCAGGTGGCACAGCCGTTTTTTGCGGCCCTGCTCCGGAAAGTTTTCCCGCGCCGCCCGATCGTTGTCGTGACCGGCAACCTCCGGACGCAGGAAGGTTTCCAACAGGACATGGAGACGTGGCTGGGCGCGCCGCCGCTGTTTTACCCGGCCTGGGACGTGCTGCCGCACGAAGGCAAACTGCCGCATGCCGACACCATCAGCGACCGGCTCCAGACGCTGGTCACCCTGTCGCATGACGCAGCGCGCAACCTGCAATTTGCGCCTTTGGTTGTCACCAGTGTCGCCGCGCTTTTGCAGAAAACTTTTCCCCCCGGTGAAATCCAGCAACGCACCCGCACGCTTGCCCGCGGCGATAAAATCAATCCCCTCGATCTGATTGAATGGCTCGAAGAGCAAGGCTGCGAACCGGAAGCCCAGGTCACGCAAAAGGGTGAAATCGCCCTGCGCGGCGGCATTCTCGACGTTTGGCCGCTCATCAGCCCGTGGCCGGTAAGGTTCGAATTTTTCGGCGATGAGCTTGAATCCCTGCGCCACTTCGATCCGCTCACCCAGATTTCGCGCGAAGAAATTGCTTCCGTCACCCTGCCGCCCGGCGGCGAGCTGGGAATTTTGAAGCAACACTTTCAATCGGAGGGACGAGTTACACGAGTCCCCAATTATAAAGATGAAACAGGGACTCGTGTAACTTGTCCCTCCGAAACGACGGCCTCACTCGCCACTTTGGTGGATTATCTTCCACCGGAGACAATTTTCCTCCTCTGCGAACCGGAGCAACTCGCCACCCGCGCCGACGAATACGCACGGCAAATCCCTGAAAACGATCCATTTTTTCTCTCTTGGACTGATTTCCACGCCCAACTCGACCGGAAAGCCATGACACGGCTCGAAGTGAGGGATGCTGATGTTGGAGTTCAAGCTTTAGCTTGTTCCCCGGGCAAGCTGAAGCTTGGACTCCAACGCGCTGAATCGGAGTTCGGCGCTCTCGGCTTTGCTTCGCTTGACGCCTTTCGCCCGCTCGGCGACCGCGCGCCAGATCCGCAAATCGCCGAGGCGCAACGCCGCGAATTTTTCCACCAACTCCACCGCTGGCTCCGCCAGGGTTATACCGTTCATGTCTTCTGCAACAACGACGGTGAACGGCAACGATTTGAGGAAATCTGGAAGGAATACGGTTTTGAAAGTCCAAGGCCCGAAGTTCAAAGTCCAAAGTCGGGCGAGGGCGAACAGCCTTGGACTTCGGACTTCGGACTTTGGACTCATATTGGCACGCTCTCCCGCGGGTTCCTCTGCGAAGAGGCAAAACTTGCCGTCGTCACCGACGCGGAAATTTTCGGCCGCTATAAAATCCAGCGGCCACGCCGGTTGAAATCCCCGCACGCGCTGGCCACCCGTTCCGCCCTCGACATTGATTTCACTGAATTGGAGGAAGGCGATTTTGTTGTTCATATCCAATACGGCATCGGCCGCTACCTCGGCCTGAAAACCTTGCCCTTCTCTTCGGGCAATCGGCAATCTGAAACGGAGTGCCTCGTTATCGAATACGCGCCCCGCAATCCCGGCGATGAACCGCCCAAGCTTTATGTGCCCGTCACCGAGGCGCATCTCGTCGGCAAATACGTGGGCGCCGGCAAGGCGCGGCCGTCGCTCAACACGCTCGGCGGCACGCGCTGGAACAAGGCAATGGAACAGGCCGAGCGTGCCGTCCGCGACGTTGCCGCCGAACTGTTGCAAATCCAGGCCGTGCGCGAATCGCAGGCAGGCCATTCGTTCCCGCCGGATGTGCCGTGGCAGCGCGAATTCGAGGGCGCATTCGTTTTCGAGGAAACGCCGGACCAGCTTCGCGCCATCGGTGAAACGAAATCTGACATGGAACGTCCCAAGCCGATGGACCGCTTGATTTGCGGCGACGTCGGCTTTGGCAAGACGGAAGTCGCCATCCGCGCCGCATTCAAGGCCGTGATGGGCGGGAAACAGGTCGCCGTGCTGGTGCCGACGACGGTGCTGGCGCAACAGCATTTCAACACGTTCCGCGAGCGCATGGCCGATTACCCGGTGCGCATCGAACTGCTCTCGCGTTTCCGCACGCATCGCGAACAACAGCAGGTCGTCCGGGATCTGGCGGCCGGCGCGGTGGATATTGTCATCGGCACCCACCGGCTGATTCAAAGCGACATTGCGTTCAAGGAACTCGGCCTGGTGGTGATTGACGAAGAGCAGCGCTTCGGCGTGCTGCACAAGGAAAAGTTCAAGCGGCTGCGCACGCTTGTGGATGTGTTGACGCTCAGCGCCACGCCCATTCCGCGGACGCTTTACCTCGCGCTCACCGGCGCGCGCGACATGAGCACCATCCAGACCCCACCGCACGACCGCCTGCCGGTCGAGACCATCGCGGTGCAATACGACGAGCGCGTCATCCGCGACGCCATCCAGCGCGAGCTGAACCGCGGCGGGCAGGTTTTCTTCCTGCACAACCGCGTGATGACCATCGAAATCATGCGGTCGAAATTACAGTCGCTGACGCCGCACGCCCGCATCGTCGTCGGTCACGGCCAGATGGAATCGGATGAACTCGAGGCGGTGATGACGAAATTCGTCAACGGCGAGGCGGATGTCCTGCTTTCGACGACCATTATCGAGAGCGGGCTCGATATTCCGAATGCCAACACCATCATCATTGACCGGGCGGACCGTTTTGGCCTGAGCGATCTTTACCAGTTGCGCGGTCGGGTCGGGCGCTACAAGCATCAGGCTTACGCCTACCTGTTGTTGCCGCGGCACGCGAGTCTGCTGACCGACGTGCGCAAACGCATCAGCGCCATCCGGCAATACTCCACGCTCGGCAGCGGATTCAAAATCGCCATGCGCGACCTCGAAATCCGCGGCGCGGGCAACCTGCTCGGCTCGGAACAAAGCGGCCATATCACCGCCGTCGGCTTTGAGCTTTACTGCCAGTTGCTCAAGCAAAGCGTCAGCGCGCTCAAAGGTGAAAAGGTGAAACCGCGCGTGGAAGTCAGCCTGAAGCTGGATTTTCTGGAGACGACCGGGAGGGACGGCGTGTCGCCGTCCCAAAATATGGGGACAGCGACACTGCCGCACAGCTACATCACCGAGCCGCAACACCGCATCGAAATTTATCGCAAGCTGGCGCAGGCCAATGAAAAATCCGCGCTGGACCATTTGCAGAAGGAGCTGCGCGACCGTTTCGGCCCGCTGCCCGCGGCGGTGGAATTGCTGCTGCAGGCGGCCGAAATCAGGATTCTCGCCAGTGAAAAGGCGGTGACGGTGATCGAGGTCAAGGACGACAAGCTGATGCTGACGCGCCACGGCGATTTCATCACGCTCGGCGGCAAGTTTCCGCGCCTGACCAGGAAACAGGCCGGAGCACGGTTGAAGGAAATCAAGCGGTTGTTGCTGGCGATATGAACCCGGGCTCCAGCCATTTGACAAGCCACCGCAGCAAATTATTTTGGCGTAGCATGCTCGCCCATGGGCGCGTCGGTGAATTCAATCACGTCCGCAGTAATTGTAACCCGGGGAATGGAGAAGAGAATCAAGTACAACAACGACCGGTCTTCAGTTTCATTGGCCAACGCTACAGCCCTGCCCGTTATCGGTTCCTTAATTGACTTATACAATGACGCTTTGGCGTTGGCGTAGTTGGGGCTTACTATAGGAATAAGGCCTAAAAGCCTAAAACCTGAACTATGGCCGATAACGCCCGCTTGGACGACTTTATAATTCTTCCCGGCCAATGTGACAGAAGTGTCCGTGTGGCCGCCCTTTATCTCGCCCACATTTGCACATCCGGTTAGAATTGCCATGAAAACCGAGCACGCCGCGATGGATAAAATTTTCCGCTTCATCTGAATGCCTGTTTGTTCTTGCTGATTGTTTGCTGTTGCCGGCTGCCAAAATTTGCCGGTCACATTGCGGGGTTCAGCCTAGCGGGTTTTGAAAAATTGTCAGCTACGATTTCAGAATGCTAAAAAGCCCTCAAATTTACACGGTTTCTTCGTCTTATGGCCCGGGGTTCCTGAAATTCAGCATTGCCATTCCCGTCTTGGGCGGGTAAGCTGTTCAACTCTGACGTCGGGGCGTAGCGTAGCCTGGCTAGCGCGCTTGTTTCGGGTACAAGAGGTCGTGAGTTCGAATCTCACCGCCCCGACCATCTCTCAATTTTTGATTTGCGATTGGCGCTTTGCGATTTGAAAACCCAAACGGAAGATTCAACCAATCTGATCGTCCAACTCGCTTCCGTCGTCGAACGGCTGGATTTGGCGCGACTTTTCCCGCGTTCGCAGCCGTTGGAAGTCGAACTCGGCTGCGGCGATGCTTCGTTCCTGGCTGAATACGCCGGGCGGCATCCGGAACGGAACTTCATCGGCGTGGAGCGGCTCCTCGGCCGCATGCGCAAGCTGGATCGCAAAGGCCGCCGCGCCGGACTGACGAATCTGCGCGGCGTGCAAATTGAATCATCTTATTTCCTGCAATATCTTTTGCCGCCGCATTCAGCTTCTGCATTGCACATTTATTTTCCCGATCCCTGGCCGAAGAAAAGGCACCATAAAAACCGGCTCATCAACGACGCGTTTCCACGACTGGCCCGGGCGGCGCTCGCTCCGGGGGGCGAGGTTTATTTACGAACCGACGATGAAGAATATTTTATCCAAATGACCGGGGTGTTTGGCGCGAGCAGGGAGTTTCAGCGGATTGAAACGCCGCCGGAACTGGCGGAATTGCTCACGGATTTCGAGCGGGAATTTCGCGCGCGCGGCATCAACACCTTGCGAGCGGCTTATCAAACACCGGCATGAAGTTCAAACGTCAATGACCGGGCCGTCGTCCTTGTCGGATTTGGGCGGGTGTTGCCGGTGTTGAATCGTGACGCGGGTGTTGCCCATGCCCGTCAAGGCGTTCAGCGCCAGGGACACAATGCTGATGATGATGGCGCCGAGAAACGCGAACCCGAAACTGTCCACCTGGAAGTGCGGGCCCATCAACACCCCGACGAAGTAGAGCAGCAGAGCGTTGATGACGAGCGTGAACAGGCCGAGCGTGAAGATCAGGAGCGGCAGCGCCAGGAGCATCAGAATCGGCCTGACGAACGCATTGAGGATGCCGAGCAACAGGGACGCAACAATCAGATCGGCCGGCTTTTCATAACGAATATGGCCGCGAAGAATGATGGCCGCCACCACCACCGCAAGGGTGTTGATGAGCCAGCTTCCCAGAAAGCGGAGAAATGGCCTCGTTCCAGATTGCATATTCGCACATTAAAAATCAGCGTTTCTTAAAATGCGACAGCCGGCAGGGAAAAACAAGATGCAAACAAAAGGGGACGGGCAGCCTGTGAATAAGTTTTGGGGATGATCCCGTTTTGAGGCACGTAAAATGCATGCTTTCGATGGAAATATGCACGAAAACTCATTCGATGGCCAAGAAACTCGTGATGAGATTGATATAATACTTGATGGTTTGCCAGTGGAACTGCCGTCCGGGCACCGCTCCCTTAACGCCATTCGGTGCCATCTCGAAACACTCGCCTTGGAAAGCCATCGCATTCTGTATTCCGTAAGCATTGATGGGCAGCCGGTAAATCTTGCCCTGCCACTGCTTAATCAAAGAATTTGTTGCCGCGTCGAGGCCGTGACCGTCGCGTTGGAAGAGACGTCCCTCCTGCTGCTCAAGAAGGCGTTTCAACAAACGGACCTCGCCCGGGAATGTGTTGAAACCGCCCTCACGCTGGTCCTCATCAACAATGGCCGGGTGGCACACGAAGTCTGGTGGAATCTGGCCGCAGTTCTCAAAGAACCGGTGATTACCCTGAGCCTGTTGCCGGAAAATACCTGCGAGCCATTCGATAATCGCGCGTCGCTCACCCAACTCCGCAAATGGCAGCTGGAGCAAATTGCCACCATCATCCGGGAGGTGAACGAAGCCTGCCATTCAGAAGACACCATTCCGCTTTCCAACGCGCTGGAAAATCGCGTGCTGCCGTGGCTGCAAAGCCTGAGTGAACTCATCAGTCTGTGGCATGAAACCGCCCTGGCCGGTTCACGGCTCGGACTTGGCCGCGTCGTTTCCTGATTCCAAGCGAACGGATCCGGCCGTCAAATTGTCAGTGTGAGCCCTTGGACCGCCACGGGTCCGTCATGGTTGATGTCTGGTCCGAATCTTTTTACCGCGTTGACTCGCGCACAAAATATGACCGGACGAGCAACGGGCAGGATGGATTGGACGGATCGCCTGGACCGGCGCCCTTCCTGCGCCGGCTGGCAGCCGACGATGGTGCTTTCCCAATCAGGCCGGGGAGGGGCTATTTTTCAGTGCGAAGCGGTGGCAGGCCGCCGGTTTCCGCCAGTGTGGGATTGTGAGGACGATACACGGGCAGCGGCTGGCGTTTTGCTGCCGGTTTCTGACGATATTGATGTGAATGCCGCCGGCCGTGCTGCGTGCGAAAAACCGCCCAGGCGAAAACCGCCAGCGCCACCAGGAACAGGGCACCGAAATAAATGAGGACTTGAGAAACGGTGGATCCCGAGGGAATCAATGACTGGAGCGCATTCTCCGCATTCACTGTTCCTGCGCCGGCCAATAAACCTGGAATCATCATAATTGAGTAATTTTCTTTCCCGCCGGAACGGCTTGTTTTTCCTCGTCATCGGTGGCCGTGCCGGTGTTCAAATGTTGAATTTGACAGCACAGAACGTGCCGAAAAATATCCATTTATCCCGCTTTTTTGGGGTGTCAGGCTGAAATTCCACGCTCAACCATGGCCGGGCCGGGCTTTCTTCCGGTAACTGACTGGCTGTGTCTTCACCTCCCCGGCCGGCCGGCTGCAATCCAACATCCGCTTGAGCTCCTTGATCTGGTCCCGCAGCAGGGCAGCCTTCTCGAATTTAAGCTCATTTGCGGCGGCGAGCATTTCGTCTTCGAGTTCATTGATCGTTCCGGTAAGGTCCACATCCATGCCGGCGTCGTGGAGGACGGCATCGGCTTCCTTGCGCTTCGATTCGTAGGTGGCGAGGCTTTCCTCAACGGCCCGGCTGACGCTGCGGGGCGTGATGTTGTGCTCGCGGTTGTACTCGACCTGACGTTGGCGGCGGTATTCAGTGACGGCCAGAAATTTTTTAATGCTGTTGGTCATCACATCGGCGTAGAGAATGACTTCGCCGTTAAGATGGCGTGCGGCGCGGCCGGCAGTCTGAATCAGGCTTGTTTCGCTGCGCAGGAAACCTTCCTTGTCGGCGTCAAGAATCGCCACGAGTGAAACTTCCGGCAGATCGAGTCCCTCGCGAAGCAGATTGATGCCGACCAGCACGTCGAATTCGCCCTTGCGCAACGCGCGCAAAATTTCGACGCGTTCGATGGCGTCAATCTCGCTGTGCAGGTAGCGCACGTTGACGCCGATGTCGCGCAGGTAATCGGTCAACTCCTCGGCGGTGCGCTTGGTGAGCGTGGTCACGAGCACGCGTTCCTTCGTGTCGGCACGCTTGCGGCATTCCTCGATGAGGTCGTCAATCTGGCCTTTGAGGGGTTTGAGCGTGACTTTCGGGTCAACGAGTCCCGTCGGGCGCACGACGAGTTCCGTGACGCCGGGTATTGGAGCGCCGGCCTCCGGCCCGGCACGTTTTGCAAAAACATCTGACCGAGCCGTGCCGGAGGCCGGCGTTCCAGCGCTTTGCCTCGCCCACTCGATTTCCCGCGGCGCGGGGGTTGCGCTGGCGTAAATCGTCTGGTTTTGCATGGATTGAAACTCCAGAAAATTCATAGGCCGGTTGTCCAGCGCGCTCGGCAATCGAAAGCCGTGCTCGACCAGCACCGTTTTGCGCGAGCGGTCGCCCTCGAACATCGCGCCGATTTGCGGCACGGTGGCGTGCGATTCGTCAATGACGAGGAGATAATCCGGCGGGAAAAAATCAAACAGCGTGCATGGCTGCGAACCGGGCGCGCGCCCGCCGATGTGGCGCGAGTAGTTCTCAATGCCGGAGCAAACGCCCATTTCCTCCATCATTTCCAGATCATATTCCGTCCGCTGCTTGATGCGCTGGGCTTCGAGCAGCTTGCCGTGATTCTCGAACCAGGCGATGCGTTCGCCAAGTTCCTCGCGGATGGCCACGATGGCGCGTTTCATTTTGTCGCCGGTGGTGACGAATTGTTTCGCCGGGAAAATGGTAACGGCGTCGAGCGTCTCGATTTTGTTTCCCGTGAGCGGTTCGAAGCGGGTGAGCCGCTCGATTTGCTCGCCAAAAAATTCCACCCGCAGCCCGTCTTCGCGCCCGGCAGGACGAAGTTCCACCGTGTCGCCGCGCACGCGGAACTGGCCGCGGGTGAACTCGATGTCATTCCGGTCGTAGAGCAGGTCCACAAGGCGCGCGAGGAATTGTTCGCGTGACAATTCCAGCCCGACGCGGACGGGAATGACCATCGCCTCGTAATCCTCCTTGCTGCCGATGCCGTAAATGCACGACACGCTGGCGACGACAATGACGTCGCGGCGCGAGAAGAGGGAACTCATCGTGGAAAGCCGCAGCCGCTCAATCTCCTCGTTCCGGCTCGAATCCTTTTCAATGAATGTGTCGGTGCGCGGGATGTAGGCTTCGGGCTGGTAGTAATCAAAATAGCTGACGAAGTATTCGACGGCGTTGCGGGGAAAAAAACTTTTGAACTCGGCATAAAGCTGCGCGGCGAGTGTTTTGTTGTGCGAGATGACGAGCGTCGGTTTGTCCACGTTCCGGATGGCATTGGCGACGGTGAACGTCTTGCCCGAGCCGGTGACGCCGAGCAGCACCTGATGTTTCGCGCCGGACAACAACCCAGCGGTCAGCTTTGCAATCGCCTGCGGCTGGTCACCGGCGGGCTGGTAGGGCGCGACGAGTTCGAACATATCATGCGAAAGTAGGAGCGGAGTTGCCGGGTGTCAACGCGGGCTTGTGCAGTGATTTGGCGCCAAAACCGTCAGTGGCCGGTATCTCGTTCGGAAATTGGACAGTTTGACTTACTCCGAGTCATGGCGATTCGGGTTGGCAAGACTGGTTGATTCTGTCACCGGATTTTCCCAGGTGCTTGGCATTAGCCATGCTGGCTACTTTGAAGAGACTATGAATATTGTTAATCCGTCGAACCCTTTCCAAATCCCGTCTTGTTTACAGAGGGCGGACAGTCAGCAACGCCGCCGGGAGCACTTTAAAAGGGGATTTATTGCTGCTGTGGTTGCCATCGTAATCCTGCTGGTCGGACTTTTAATTGAAGGCTGCATGAGCGAACAGGCAACGACCACGCCCCTGCCGGCCAAAAAGTCCGCACAAGCGACAGGTGTGCCAGCATCCTGGACAACCCCGGCTTTGGCAGTGGAGCAGAAGCCAAAGCCAGCTCCTCAACCAAATTTCAACGCAACCAGCCAGAACCCGGCGGTTGTTTCCAAGGAGCCGGCAGCGACCGCCAGCCAGACCGAGACTCTTTATGTGGTCAAATCCGGCGACAGCCTGACCCGCATTGCCAAAGCCCACGGCACAACGGTCAGAGCTCTTAAAGCGGCCAACGATTTGCAGAACGACCGCATCGTTGTGGGTGCCAAACTGAAAATACCCACAGCTTGACCGCTTGTCGGCCATCTTGCTCCTTGTCCGATGGAGGAATGGACGCACCCGGTTTTGACATGGCAACAAGTCATTTTGGAGGGTGGGGTTACGTAAAATTGAAACGGCGCTGATCCAGCGCCGTTTCTTTTTTTGAGGGCATGGTTGATGGTTGACTGTTAATGTCGTTGATTAATTTTTACACTATTTCCCGCTTGCATTATCCGCCGTTAAGTCTATCTTCCCCTCCGCCTGAACACCGCGGATGCGGATGTTCATTGAGGCTGAGAAACAACAGTCAACAAACAACCTAACATTCAACCCTCCGTTGCCAAGGCAGCGTTTGGTAGTTAGGCAATGGAGTCTTCGAAGTCCGTTTCAACGGGCGACCAAGCCTCCCGCAGTACAACCCGGAATAGTTATGCTCACGATGGAAGAAGCCATGAAGCAAAGCGCGATGCGTTTTGCCGTCGGTGAAATTGTCAAAGGTACAATCATCGAAGTCCGCCCGAAGGAAGTTTTGGTGGACATCGGTTACAAAAGTGAAGGCGTCATCCCCACCAATGAATTTGTGGACGCCAACGCACTCAAGGTCGGCGACGAAATTGATGTCCTCATCGAAAAACTCGAAAACAAGGATGGCACGGTCGAACTCTCGCACGAAAAGGCCGAGTTCAAGCAAAATTGGGAGCGCATCCTCACCATTTGCAACGAAGGCGGTACGATCCAGGGCAAGGTCAAATCGGTCGTCAAGGGCGGCCTCGTCGTCAACATCGGCGTCGAGGCGTTTTTGCCCGCGTCGCAAATTGATGTTATCACGCCGAGGAATCTCGCTCAATTCGTCAACAACACCTACGAATTCAAGGTCGTCAAAATCAATCAGGAGCGGCAGAACATCGTGCTCTCGCGCCGCGAACTGATCGAGCAGGAGCGCAACGAAAAACGCGCCAAACTGCTGGCCGAAATGGTGCCCGGCGACATCCGCAAGGGCACGGTCAAGAACATCACCGATTTCGGCGCGTTCATCGAGTTGAACGGCATCGACGGCCTGCTCCACATCACGGACATGAGCTGGGGCCGGATCGCGCATCCCTCGGAAATTCTCAAGGTCGGCCAGGAAATCGACGTGGTTGTGTTGGACGTGAACAAGGAAAAGGAACGCGTCAGCCTCGGCCTCAAGCAAAAAATGGCCAACCCGTGGGACAACATCGAGACCAAGTATCCCGTCGGCGCGAAGGTCAAAGGCAAGGTCGTCAGCCTCGTGCCTTACGGCGCCTTTGTGCAACTGGAGATGGGCGTCGAAGGCCTCGTTCATGTCACCGAATTATCGTGGACCAAGCGCGTGGCCAAGCCCAGCGACGTGCTCAAACAGGATCAGGAAATTGAAGCCATTGTGCTCGGCATCAACCGGGAAGAGCAGAAAATTTCCCTCGGCATCCGCCAGTTGGAATCCAATCCGTGGGACAATGCCGAGGCGAAATACGCCGTCGGCGCCCGGGTCAAAGGCAAGGTGCGCAACCTCACCAGTTACGGCGCATTTGTGGAATTGGAAGAGGGCATAGACGGCATGATTCACGTGTCCGACGTGTCATGGACGCGCAAGATTAATCACCCGTCCGAAGTGCTCAAGAAGGGCGACGAAGTCGAAGCCGTCGTGCTTGAGGTGGACCGCCCGAACCAGCGCATCGCACTCGGCATCAAACAGCTCTCGCAGGATCCCTGGGCGAACATTGACCAGCTGTACAAGGTCGGCGACGTCGTCACCGGCAAGGTCACCAAGCTCGCGAGCTTCGGCGCGTTCATCGGTTTGCAGCACGATATCGACGGTCTCGTGCACATCTCGCAGGTCAGCGAGGAGCGCGTGGACAAGATCAAGAACGTGCTCAAGGCCGGCCAGGATGTGACCGCCCGCGTCATCAAGATTGACAAGGGCGAACGGCGCATCGGCCTTTCCATCAAGGCTGCCAGCTATTCTGACGAACAGCTCAAGGAAGAGCAGAAGATTTTCGATGCCCTCAAGCCCGGCGAAGACCTCGTGGCGTTGCAACACGCCTTCGACGCCGCCGACGAGGCGAAACAGGACGAAAAACCCGAGTAATCACTCGAACAACTGAATTCACACGCAGGCGGGCCGGCAACGGTCCGCCTGTTTTATTTCGGAGGGGCGAGCTCTGTGAGTCCCAATTATCCAGGGACTCGTGTAACTCATCCCTCCGAGGAAGCCAGCGAGCGATGCTGGTAATGCAGGATTTTGAACTCCGGCGTGTCGCGGATTTCTTCCGCCAGCACAAACCGGTCTTCGAACGGCGGGAAAAAGGCGTCGCCTTCGACTTCGCGTTTGACCAGCGTCAGGTAAAGGTCGGAACAGCGCGGCAATACCTGCCCGTATATCTCCTCGCCGCCGCAGATGAATATGTCGTTCGGAAATTCCTCCGGGTTCAATTTTTCCAGCGAATTGAAAATGAATATTTCCGTCTCCTGCTTCTCTCCGAGCCTGGAAAAATGGAATTGATACGCCCGCTTGAGATATTTTCCGCTGCGCCACTCATGGTATTGCCCGAAAATCTCCGGCATGTTTTTGATGAGCCGCTGCGGATGCCGCGTCAGGATCAGGTTCTTCCGGTTGGGCAGCGGCTGCCCCAGGCTTTCAAACGTCTTGCGCCCCATGACGATGACGTTGCCCATCGTCATCTTTTTGAACCACTTGAAATCCTCCGGCAGATGCCACGGGATTTTGCCGCCCGCGCCAATCACGCGGTTCATCGACATAGCAGCAATGGCTTTGAAGTGTTTCATCGGGATAATAAAACCACGAATAAACACAAATCTACACGAATTAAAAATGATTTTGTTGCTTAACGTTCGTGTCCATTCGTGGTTGAAAATACTCACACCGCAATCGGCGCTTTGATGGCCGGATGCGGGTCGTAACCGGTCAATTCAAAATCCTCGAACTTGAAGCCGTGGATGTCCTTCACCGCCGGATTCAATTTCATCTGCGGCAACGCACGCGGTTCGCGCGACAGTTGCAGCTTCGCCTGCTCGACGTGGTTGCTATAGAGATGCAGGTCGCCGAACGTGTGAACGAAAGCGCCGGGCTTCAGGCCGCAAACTTGCGCAACCATCAGCGTGAGCAGCGCGTAGCTGGCAATGTTGAACGGCACACCCAGGAAAATATCAGCGCTGCGCTGGTAAAGCTGGCAGCTCAACTCGCCGTCACTGACGTAAAACTGGAACAGCGCATGGCACGGCGCCAGGGCCATCTGCTCGATCTCGCCCGGATTCCAGGCGCTAACGATGTGTCGCCGGCTGTCGGGATTCTTTTTGATCTGCGCGATAACGTCGTGAATCTGGTTGATGGAACGTCCGTCCGTTGTGCGCCAGTCGCACCACTGCGCGCCGTAAATGCGGCCGAGGCTGCCGTCCTTGTCCGCCCATTCATCCCAGATGGTTACGCCGTGTTCGTGGAGATATTTGACGTTCGTATCGCCGCGCAAAAACCAGAGCAGCTCGTAGATGATGGATTTGGTGTGGACCTTCTTCGTCGTAAGCAGCGGGAAGTTTTTCCGCAAATCAAATCGCGCCTGTGCCCCGAACACGGAAAGCGTGCCGGTGCCGGTCCGGTCGGTCTTTGGCTTCCCGTGCTCCAGAACATGCCGCAGCAAATCGAGGTACTGAATCATTGCGGGGAAAATTTAACCACGAAACACACGAAACACACGAAAAAGAAATTTCCGTTTCCACAGTAAATCAGTGGCGACACTCGCCCTCGCTCCGGCCCTCTCCCCCAGGAGAGGGAGAATCCTTCGCCGTCTCACGCAAAACAATGCGACGCGATTTGCCGAACCGACATACGCAAAATAAAATCAGCCAATAGCTGTCCCTTCTCCTGGGGGAGAAGGTCAGGTTGAGGGCGGGAGTTAAAGGCGAACCATTTGAAATCGGCTCGCCACGCCTGACGATTGGTGCAAAACTGGAGGCGCAATGCGAATCCTCGCCCTCGATCACGGAACCAAGCGCATCGGCGTCGCGGTGAGCGATGAAACCAAAACCATCGCGCAGCCGTTGGAATTCATTCCCGCCGAACCGTTCGCGGATTTTTTGACGCGGCTCCGGCAGTTGATCCGCGAAAAGGAAGTCGAACTGATTATCGTCGGCCTGCCGCGCAACATGGACGGCAGCTACGGCCCGGCGGCGGAAAAAGTTCAAACATTTGTTGCTGCGTTGAAGGACGCCGTGGTCGTCCCGGTCAAAACCCTGGACGAACGGCTGACGTCGGCGCAGGCGAACCGGGTGTTGATCCAGGGCGGCGTGCGCCGGGACAAACGCAAAGAGAAGGTGGACAAAATGGCGGCGGCCATTTTGTTGCAGAGTTTTTTGGATGGGATGTGATTTGATTCGGAGGGGCGAGTTACACGAGCCCCTGATTGAATTGAATTAAAAATTGGGACTCGCGGAGCTCGCCCCTCCGAAAATTTGTGAGAACACTGAAATTCAAACTTACCATCGCCTACGACGGCACGGGCTACGAAGGCTGGCAGGTCCAGAAAACCGGGACCGGCGTGCAGGAAATCGTCGAGACGGCGCTGGCAAAATTGTTCCCGAGCAAACCGCGTTTGCATAGCGCCAGCCGCACGGACACGGGGGTTCATGCGCTGGGCATGGTCGCGCATTTTGAAATTCCCGGGGCCGAATGCAAGCTGTCCCCGCGCCGGCTCGCGCTGGCGATCAACGCGTGGCTGCCGGAAGACATTCGCGTGCTTTCCGCTTCTCGCATGCCGGAAAAATTTCACGCCCGCTTCGACGCGGCGGGCAAGCAATATCGTTACTTTGTCTGGAACCACATGGCCATGAATCCGCTGCTGCGCCACAGCGCCTGGCAGGTGACGCGTCCGCTCAATCTAAAAGCCATGCGCGCCGCCGCGCCGCTGTTTGTCGGACGGCGCGATTTCAAATCGTTCGCCGCCAGCCGGAATTACGAGATGAAATCCACCGTGCGCCGGCTCACCCGCTGCGACATTAAAAAGTCCGGCCCGCAACTGACGTTTATCATCGAAGGCGACGGTTTTCTTTACAAGATGTGCCGCGGCATTGTGGGCACGCTGGTGCAGATCGGGCTGGGCAAATTTCCGGCGGATGAAATCCGGCGGATGCTGGCGAAAAAGGACCGGCGCGTGGCCGGCATGACCGCTCCGGCACATGGGCTGGTGCTGTGGAAAGTCTTCTATAAGTCCAAAGCCCAAAGTCCAAAATCTGAACGCTATGCACGTTGTCCTGGTTGAACCGGAAATCCCGCCGAACACGGGCAACGTGGCGCGCCTTTGTGCCGCCACGAAAACGACGTTGCATTTGATTGAGCCGTTCGGGTTTAAGCTCGACGACGCGCAGCTCAAGCGCGCGGGCATGGATTACTGGCAGCACGTCGAATGGCATCGGTGGCTGAACTGGAAAGCATTTGAAGAAAAGCTCCCGGCAAACGTGCGGCTCTGGTTCGTCGAATCAGGCGGGCCGAAGATTTACACCGAGGCGAAATTCCAGGCAGATGATTATCTGGTTTTCGGGCGCGAGACCGCCGGTTTGCCGAGGCAGTTATTGGAACAAAACCGTGACCACTGGTTGCGGATTCCGATGTTCAACAAGCAATCCCGTTCGTTGAACCTGTCAAATTGTGCGGCGCTGGTGTTGTTTGAGGCGCTGAGACAGCAAGGATTCAGGGGTGAGATTTGTTGACCGGTCAACTCACCTTGCTTTCGAGCCTTTTGACTTCTTCCTTGATCAGTTCCGTCGTCCGGTGTTTGGCCAGATAAACCTGGTCCACGGAAATGCCGAACGAGGCGGCCACCTTTTCCGGCGGCCATCCCTTGTTCACGTAGAGATCGAAGATTTGATACTTTTGCGGGTCAAGCTGGCGTTTAATTTTTGACATGGCGGCATCGAGCAGGTTCTTTTCCCATTCCGCGTTCCACAGCGCGTCCAGTGCCGGGCTCGCCGGATCCACCACCTTGTCCACCGTACGGGTGCCAGTCGCAGTGTCTTCGGAAGCCGGATGGCCGGCGGCGTAAGCGGGTCCGCGCTTGCGGAGTTGGTCGGTGATGCGCCAGCGGGTCATGTTCAGGAGCCAGGTTTTGAAGGAGCCGATCGCCGGATCATATACGAAGGTGGGCATGTGTTTGGCGACCGAGATCATTGTTTCCTGCACCACGTCCTGCGCTTCGGCCGCGGTCAAGCCGCCTTTGAGGGCGACGCCATAGATGAGTTTCCAGTACGTGTCAAAAAAATCCTGCCAACTTGACTGATCCTGCCAGTCTTTGAGGCGTTGAATCAGCGTTGCGCGCGTCGGAATCAATTCATCCATCGGCTCGGCCATTTAACAAGTAATGTAGTCTGAAATCGCGGTTGGCAATAAAATACACCGTCATCGCGAAAATTGTTGAAGAAAAGGGTGTTATATGTTTGTCTCAGCATTGTTCATCAGTCAGATGCGTGAAGGGATTAAAACGCTTGAATTTGTTTCCTAAAGCCGGGCACGGTCTTTTGACAGCCGCAATGATTTGGGGATTCTCGGCTTGCGTTGAGGTGTCTTTTGCGCAGCCGGCGACTGGTGGCGCTGCCACGAACGAAATCCGGATTGTGGTGCTTCAAGGCAAGGTGGAGGTTTCTCCCGCCACGGCCGCGGCCTGGGCGCCGGCGCAAACCAACCAGGTCGTGCATCCATTCGACCGGTTGCGCACCGGCGCCGACAGCCGGATGGCGCTCCTCTGGTCGGACCGGAGCGTGGTGTCTTTTGGTGCCTTGACGGAGCTCGAAGTGTTGCCGCCGGATTCATCCGATGCGCAATGCGGGCTGCATTTGCTTCGGGGCATCGCCTCCTTTTTCCATCGGGACGAACCGGGCCGCATCCGGGTCATCACCCGCGGCGCCGTCGCTGGTGTGGAGGGCACGGAATTTGTCGTGACTGCGGATGAAACGGAACACACGACGTTGTCCGTGATCGACGGCAAGGTCCGGTTTGGCAATGAACAGGCCACGCTCTTGCTGACCAATGGTCAGCAGGCCGTCGTTGAGCCGGGCCAGGCTCCGGTTCGCACCACTGGTTTCATTGCCAACAACATCCTGCAATGGTGCTTTTACTATCCGGCGGTGATTGCCCCGGCGGATTTGCCGTTCACGCCCGAAGAGCATCAGATCCTCGGCGAATCCCTCCAGGCCTACCGCTCGGGCGATCTGCTGTCGGCGCTGGCCAAATATCCGGCCGGCCGGCAACCCGGCTCTGACGCCGAGCGGGTTTATTATGCCGGTCTGCTGTTGGGCGTCGGCCAGGTCGAACCAGCCGGGGCAATGCTTGCATCGCTGTCTGACACCAATGCCTCCAGCCGTCCGCAACGGATTGCCGCGGCCCTGCGCCAGCTCATCGCTGCCGTGAAGCGACAGCCGGGCATGGCAGCGGTGCATCCGCAGTTGGCCACGGAATTTCTGGCGGACTCTTATTATGAACAATCACGCGCCATACCCGGCGTTTCATTGCCAGCCGCGCTGAATTCCGCCCGGCAGGCCGTCACCAACTCGCCGGACTTCGGTTTTGCCTGGGAACGGGTGGCGGAATTGGAATTCAGTTTCGGTCATAACGACCGTGCGCTCGAAGCCTTGGAAAAAAGCTTGGCGCTAGCGCCGCGCAACGCGCAGGCACTCGCACTGAAGGGATTCCTGCTTGCGGCGCAAAGCCGCACCGGCGAAGCCATCAGCTGGTTTGACCAGGCCCTTGCCGTGGACTCCGCTCTCGGCAACGCGTGGCTGGGCCGCGGTCTGTGCCGAATTCGCCGCGGCGACACCCAGGGCGGACGCGAGGACCTGCTGGTGGCCGCGGCGCTGGAGCCGCAGCGCGCCGAATTGCGGAGTTATCTCGGCAAGGCTTACGCAAATGCGGGCGATTACCTGCACGCGACCAGGGAGTTTCAACTCGCGAAAAAACTGGATCCCAGGGACCCGACGCCGTGGCTTTATTCCGCCCTGCTCAATCAGGAGAACAACCGGATCAACGAAGCCATTGGGGACCTGGAACAATCGCAGGAATTGAATGACAACCGGAGCGTCTATCGCTCGCAACTGCTGCTGGACCAGGACCAGGCGGTGCGCAGCGCGAATCTGGCGGCGATGTATCAGGACGACGGCATGGACGACGTGGCCGTGCGCGAAGCCGTCCGCGCGGTGAATTTTGACTATGCGAATTACTCGGCCCATTTATTCCTGGCCAACAGTTACGCTGCGCTCGGCGATCCGAACCTGATCAATCTCCGGTATCAAACCCCGACCGAAAATGAATATCTGCTGGCGAATTTGCTGTCCCCGGTGGTCGCCGGTACCATGTCACCCACGATTTCCCAACAGGAATATTCCCCGCTCTTCGACCGCGACCGGCTGGGGGTCGTTTCGAGCACGGAATATCTGAGTCGCGGAGCCTGGACGGAATCCGGCGCGCAATTTGGCACCTATGAAAACTTCGGCTATGCCGTGGAAGGTTTTTATCGTACCGACAACGGCCAGCAGGTGAACAACGACGTTGAACAGCGCCAGCTCTCGGGAACGTTCAAGCTGCAAGTCACACCGCAGGACATGGTTTATTTGCAGATAAAACAGTACGATGCAAACAGCGGGGATTTGCAGCAATATTACAATCCGACCAATGCGAATCCGGGTTTCCGTGTGAATGAAGATCAAACCCCGAACATTGCGTTGGGCTATCACCATGAATGGAGTCCCGGCGTTCACACCCTGTTTTTCGCGGCACGCTTGGAAGACTCGCTTACGGTGACCAATCCAAACGATCAAACCCTCTTAGCGGTTATACCACCACCCGGAACGGTGGCTTCGTTGCAACCGGTGACCATGCAAGAGCATCTCCAAGATGATTTGACAATTTACTCAGGAGAGCTTCAACAAATCTGGCAGACACCGGAGCATAATACCATTATTGGTACGCGGATTCAGTACGGAGATTTTGATGTTCACAACTTGCAAGACACGCCAATTTCCTTTCCCACGTTGTTTCCGGTGCCATCCGCTGATCAAGACCTCTCTTCCTTATTCCGGCGTTTCTCCGTGTATGGCTACCATCAATGGCAGGTTTTCGATCCCCTGCAATTGATTGGCGGCGTAACTTACGACCACATAATCTACCCAGAAAATTTCCAGACAGCA
>Ga0187851_10001536_pt1 | contig 21972 bp, 22 predicted proteins | sample June2016WEW_6_10_FD_132997 | JGI IMG/M metagenome (GOLD analysis project Ga0187851, IMG submission 132997) | Peatland microbial communities from SPRUCE experiment site at the Marcell Experimental Forest, Minnesota, USA - June2016WEW_6_10 | ecosystem: Environmental > Terrestrial > Soil >...
AAGTGCTGCAAACCGGCTTCGGCGATCCCAAGTATCGCGCCTGCCCCCTGCTGCGCAAGTACGTGGCCGCCGGCTGGCTAGGCCGCAAATCCGGCCGCGGCTTCTACAAGTATTGATACGATGCGCAAAAATACCTTTTGCTTTTTGTTCGCCTAGTGATATTATGACCCTCGAAATGGCTGAGCCGGGAACGGGCACTCAGTGTTAAACTCACTCCGCCTCGGTCTCCAGCTAAGACCAAACAGAAAGTCCTCTTGAGGTGGCCCTGTGAACGATGAAAAGTCAAAAAACCTGGATTTGGCAATCTCGCAGATTGAGAAGCAGTACGGTAAGGGCTCCATCATGCGCCTGGGGAACAAGGACGTCCTGGTTCCCGTGAACGTAATCCCCACCGGCTCGATCTCAATTGACGCGGCGCTCGGCGTGGGCGGTTTCCCGCGTGGACGCGTGATCGAAGTGTACGGCCCGGAATCGGGCGGCAAGACCACCCTGACCCTGCACGTGATTGCCGAGGCGCAAAAGCTGGGCGGCCAGGCGGCTTTCATCGATGCCGAGCACGCGCTCGATCCTTCCTACGCGCGCAAGCTGGGTGTGGACGTGGATAACCTGCTGGTATCGCAGCCCGACAACGGCGAACAGGCGCTGGAGATTGCTGAGGCGCTGATCCGCTCGAATGCGGTGGACATTATAGTGGTGGACTCGGTGGCCGCCCTGGTGCCGCGCGCCGAACTCGAAGGCGATATGGGCGACGCGCAGATGGGCCTGCAGGCGCGCTTGATGTCACAAGCGCTGCGCAAGCTCACCGCCATCGTCTCGAAATCGAAGACCTGCCTGATTTTCATCAACCAGATCCGCGAGAAGATCGGCGTGATGTTCGGCAATCCGGAAACCACTACCGGCGGCCGTGCGCTGAAGTTTTATGCCTCGATACGCGTGGATATAAGGCGCATTCAGTCCATCAAGGAAGGCGACCGCGTCATCGGCTCACGCACGCGCGCAAAGATCGTGAAGAACAAAGTTGCCGCGCCGTTCCGCGAAGCCGAGTTCGACATCATTTACGGTGAGGGCGTCTCTCGCGAAGGCGATCTAATCGATCTGGGCGTCAGCAACGGCCTGCTCGAAAAGTCCGGCACATGGATTTCCTACAAGAACGAACGTCTGGGCCAAGGGCGCGAAAATGCCCGCGTCTTCCTGAAGGAAAACACCGACATTCGCGGCAAGATCGAACACGACCTGCGCAAGGCGCTCGGTTTGCTCGCGCATCCCGCCGTTCCAGCCGATGGCAACGGCAAGCCCTCAGCCGAAGCGCAGAAACTAGCCGCAGACGCCGCCAAGCAGCCGCCGAAAGCGGCTGCTGCAACTGCTGCGTCGCAGGGTCGCACAAGCCGCTAGGCGCAAAGGCAGTGGCCTTAAGCTGAGGATGACTCCGCACCGGGCGTGGGGCGGCTACCTGCCGCCTCGCGCTCGGCGCTCGAATTTCGCGATGCGGCGCATCTGTCCTTTCGTCCAGTCATGCCGCACAGGAAAGCTGTCCTCCTTAACAGTTGCACTCCCCTGTATTTCTTCCGTAAACTGGCATTCAATCGGTTGAAGTATATGATTCCTAGGCCGATATAGGATGCAATGCAACCCAACCCAGCCCTAAAACAGTTTGTTCCGGTCTTTTGTTTGCTTCTCGCTGGCTGCGTCGCCGCCTCGGCGGCGACGCCTGCCACTACCCACACTCGCCACAGGAACACCGGCATTTCAGCCTACGGTGATCCGACTAAGAATGACAACGCGGACTACGACGATCCCGTGATCCGCCAGGTCGCCGTCAATGCGCTCGGGCACGCCAACGGTTCCGTGCTCGCGATGGACCCCGCGACCGGACGAATTCTCACCATCGTTAATCAGAAGATGGCATTTTCGTCCGGCTTCGAGCCGTGCTCCACGATCAAGCCGGTCATCGCGCTCGCCGGATTGCAGGAAGGCGTCATCACCCGCGACACCATGCTCAAGGTAGGCCATCGCCGTTACATGGACCTCACCGAAGCGATGGCACATTCCAACAATGTCTATTTTGAAGAAGTCGGCACGCGCCTGGGCTTCCCGCGCGTCCACCAATATGCGCAGCTCGTCGGCTTGGGCGAACGCGCTGGCTACGATATTCCCGAAGAGCAGCCCGGCCTGGTGCCCTCCGCGCCTCCCGCGTACGGTGGCGTCGCTCGCATGTCCAGCTTTGGTGAAGGCATTCGCCTCACGCCACTGCAGCTCGCCTCGCTCGTTGCCACTCTTGCGAATGGCGGCACGCAGTATTACCTGCAGTACCCGCGCACAGAAGAAGCGCGTCAAAATTTTCAGCCGCGCGTGCGTCAGCAGCTCGATATCGCGCCGCTACTTCCCGATCTGCGCGAGGGCATGCTCGCGGCGGTGATGTACGGCACCGCGAAGCAAAGCTACGATCCGGATGGCGAGCAGGCTCTGGGCAAGACCGGCACCTGCAACGACGAATCACTCGGCGGGCGCCTGGGTTGGTTTGTTTCCTATGCCGACCAAGCGCATCCGAAAATCGTGCTGGTGGTTCTGATTCGCGGAGGCGGCCGCGCGGTGAGCGGTCCGCACGCTTCTGAAATCGCCGGCCGCATTTACCACGGCTTGCGCGAACGAAATTATTTCGTCGAGGCCGCGCGCAGGGCGCAATACACCACGGCCGCAGGCGCGTCGCACTAGACCTTCGCAGGGCCCACCTGCCGGTAGGCAGGCATTTCGCCGGCTCCGTTACTTCAGCTTAGGTCGGCTCTGCGAACTCCGCGTCTTTGAGGTTGCTTGCATTTCACCTCCGGCGCTGAAAGCCGCTAACTTCACCGGTTGCTTCCATGAACAAATCCGCACCATTTCACTTCCCGGTCGTCCTTGCATTGCGCTATGCTCCCATCTTCGTAAATTATTCGCTGTAGGGAATTATGGGAACGAAAATCAAAGTCCTAATCGCAGTTGCGCTCCTTGCCGTCGCTTCAGCGGGCATCCTCGTCGCAAATTACCTTCGCACCTCCGCCGCCGATTACGAAATCATGACGCAAGCCTCTCCTTCGCGAGAAGAAGCTCACCGCATGCAGGAGCAACTCGTCCTTTTCACCGAAGCCGTAGTCCCAGCGCGCCTGCCGTTCCCGGCCTTCGTCCAGAGTATGGGTTTCAGTTCGAGCACTGCCGCGCGTTTGGTCGCCTCCGCGCAGTCCGTCTTCGACCTGCGCCACCTGCGCGCGGGAAACAGTTTCCTGGTCGGCCGCTCGAGCCTCGGCGAGCTGCGCGAAGTGCGCTACCGCATTGACGCCGATCGCGTTCTCTACATTCGGCCCCAAGGAAACGACTTTCACGCCGAGGTCCAGACCATTCCGTCAGAGACCGAGGAAGTAGGCGTCACCGGACAGGTGAACGGCTCGCTTTTCAATGCCGTGCTGGACGCGGGAGAAAGGCCGGAGCTGGCTATGCGCCTGGCGGAAATCTTTGGCTGGGACCTCGATTTCTACACCGACCCGCGGCCGGGTGACACTTTCCGCGTGGTCGTCGAAAAGAAAACGCTGGCGAGCGGCGAAGTAGTTTCCTACGGCCGCATTCTCGCCGCGGAATACAACAACGGCCCGCATCCCTATCGCGCAGTGCTGTTTCATGGCCTCAATGGCGAGCCCGCGTATTACATGCCGGATGGGAAGTCCATGAAGAAGGCCTTTCTGCATTCGCCGCTGAAATTCGCCGCCGTGATTACTTCGCATTTCAGCCAGCATCGCTATCATCCCATTCTGAAAGAGTACCGCCCGCACCTCGGCATTGATTACGCCGCACCAACCGGCACGCCCGTGCAAACCATCGGCGATGGCCGCGTGATTTTCGCCGGCAGGAAGGGCGGCGCCGGCAATCTGATCGAGATTCAGCACAACAACGGTTACACGACGTATTACATGCACTTGTCTCGGGTGCTAGTGCATTCCGGCCAGCGCGTCGAGCAAGGCCAGCGGATTGGCCTCGTCGGTATGACCGGCCTCGCCACTGGCCCGCATCTGGATTTCCGCATTCAGCGCGGCAAAGAATTCCTAAACTTCGAGCGCCTCCCGCTGCCGCCCTCCGACCCAGTATCCAAACGCGACTGGAACGAGTTCGTCGCAGCCCGCGATCACGCCCTGGCGCTCATGCCTCCGCTCCCGTCGCAGCAACCCCCAACCGTCGCCAAGAATTCCACGCCAGCGGCTTTGCCGGCTCCTGCGTCTTCGGTCCCAGCGAACTAACGCCCGCGTAGTGTGACCCGACGGCAACGCGCGAAACCATCGTTGGCTTCCGCGTTGACTTGGGTTTCGGCGGCGGCCTAAGATGCTCGCTTGAGCGTTTCGCACACGTGAGCGACCAGACCGTCTCGCATTACCGAATCGTCGAAAAGGTCGGTGCCGGCGGGATGGGCGTGGTGTACCGCGCACACGATGACCGGCTGAACCGCGACGTTGCGCTGAAATTCCTTCCTGATGAGCTGAACCACGACGAAAATGCTCGCGCGCTTTTAATTCGTGAGGCTCGCACCGCTTCCGCGTTGAATCATCCCAACATTTGCACCATTTATGACGTGGGCGAAGCCGACGGTAAGAGTTATATCGTCATGGAATTCGTCAGCGGGCGTTCCCTGGCCGAGCAAATTCCCGAGGACGGGCTTCCTGTTGAAACAGTGATTCGCTACGGCGAGCAAATCGCCGACGCCATGGCGCACGCCCACGAACGCGGGGTGATTCACCGCGACTTGAAGACTCCCAACGTCATCGTCATGCCCGGAGGCCGCGTCAAGGTTCTCGATTTTGGCCTCGCCAAGCATATGACTCCGGGCGAAATTACGTTGAAGACGCAATCCATCAGCACGCTGACTGGAGAAGGCGCGATTGTCGGGACCATGCACTACATGGCGCCGGAATTATTCCGCGGCGAGCCGGCGGATGCGCGCAGTGACATTTGGGCGCTGGGCGTGGTGCTGTACGAAATGTGCAACGGCAAGAGGCCGTTCCGCGGAAGGACTTCCTACGAATTGAGCTCGATGATCCTGCACGATTCGCCGCCGCCGCTGCGCGACAAAGTGCCGCTCGGATTGCGCTCTGTGATCGAGCACTGCCTGGCGAAGGATCCGGCGCAACGCTACCAGCACGCCAGTGAAATACGCGCGGCGCTGGAAGCGTTGCGCACGAACTCAGCTGTGATTCCACCGAGCGCGATTCAGCCATCACCGATTCCACCTGCGCCAGCGCCGCCTCGCCCGCGGCTGGTACGTGCGCTCCTGGTTTCATCGGCTGTCGCAGCCTTGCTTTTAATAACAGCATTTGTCTGGAAACTCGTCGTGGTCAAGTGGCGCGGGTCGCCGGCCGTGGGCGCGGCGTCCATTCAATCGCTCGCCGTGCTTCCACTGGAAAATCTTACCGGCGATCCCAAGCAGGATTATTTCGCCGATGGAATGTGCGACGCGCTGATCACTGAGCTGTCGCAGATCAAGAAGTTGCGGGTGATTTCGCGCACTTCGGTGATGCAATACAAGGACAAGCACGAAAGCCCGGCGCAGATCGCGCAGGAGTTGGGAGTGGACGCGTTAGTGGAAGGTTCCGTGCTGCGTTCCGACGATCGAGTGCGGATTTCTGCGGAGCTGGTCCAGCCGCAAACGGGCCAGAACCTTTGGGCGCACAGCTACGAACGCACGGTAACGGATATTTTGGCGCTGCAAAGTGACGTGGCGCGCGACATTGTCACGCAAATTCAGATTCAGCTGACGCAACCGGAGCAGGAGCGCCTGGCGAAAACGCGCACTGTGGTTCCGGCGGCCTACGACGCGTACTTGCAAGGGAATTATTTCGTTGCAAAACGCACTGGTGAGACTGTGACGCAAGCTGTTGCCGACTACCGTCAGGCGATTCAACTGGATCCCACGTATGCGCCATCCTATGCAGGCTTGGCGGGCGCTCTGACGCTGGCGGCGGATTACAAGGATGTGCCGTCTTCCCAAGTGCTGCCGGAGGCGGAAGCGGCGGCGGTGAAGGCGTTGCAACTCGACGACAATCTCGCTTCCGCACACGCCGTGCTGGGCCAGATTCGCGCTTATCGCCTGGAATGGCCGGGCGTGCTGGATGAATTCCAACGCGCGATCGAATTGAATCCGGGCGATGCGAACAGTCACCACTGGTATGCGCTGGCGCTGGCATCCGCAGGCCAGAGCGACGAATCGATCGCGGAGATGAAGCTTGCGCAGGAACTCGATCCACGCTCGTTGATCATAAACGCCAATCTGTCGTGGGTCCTCTACCTAGCCGGACGCGACGACGAGGCTGTGGCCCAGGCGCAGAAGGCCGTGGCGATGGACTCCGGCTTTGCGGTGGCGCACGGATATCTTGGGCAGGCCTATCTGGCGCAGCGGGATTATGCGAAAGCGTTGCAAGAGCTGCAGCAAGCGCTCGCTCTATCTGGAAACGAAACCTCGTTCAAGGCTGAGCTGGGCAATGCTTACGCGGTTGCGGGAGAAAAGCCGGAGTCGCTCGCGATTTTGCACGATTTGTTGCAGTTGTATTCCAAACAATACGTTTCGCCTTACAATATCGCGCTGGTTTATGTGGGCCTGGATCAAAAAGACGAGGCATTCCAATGGCTGGACAAGGCGTATGCGGAATGCTCCGTGCGGCTGATCATATTGCAGTGCATCCCCGATTTGTCAGTTTGCGTTCCGATCGCAGATTTTCGGCGCTGGTGCAGCGAATCGGATTGCCCTACGCGCCGCCGGCGAGTGCAGCCGCGAAGTGAGGAGGAAAATGGGAATGCGCTCGCTGCGCCGAGTTGCCGCAAGCGAAACCGCGGCCCGCATTTACCCGCTTCGATAAGATGACTTGCAATGCAATCTATCTTGACGCTGTGCCGGGCCTCAACTACACTTCCGCCGTCTCGCGCACACCGCAGTAAACCGGCCCAAGTTTTCCATTCGATGTAATTCTCGGTGCGCGGGATGGGAGAACAAAATGGCCAAAATCAATTTCACGCTGAAGAACATCACCAAGGAAATTGAGAAATCGCAGAAGAAGTTGAGCGCGATCCGCAAGAAAGTCGTCAAGGCCGATCAGAACAAGATCGACTTGCAGCTGCGAGCACTCAAGCAGTGCCACACGCAGGTCAAGAATTTCTGCCGGCCGCCCACGCAATACGGACAAGCGTTCACAACTAAATCCAAGTAGAACGGTTTTGCGCACGGGATTGAATTACCGTCGCGCCGACGACGGAATCTGAACCGTCGCTCGGACGGAGGGCAGAATGGCCAACATTAATTTCACACTGAAGAGCGTCGACAAGGAAATTGCGAAGGCGGAGAAAAAGCTGCGCGCGATTCGCGGCAAGGTCGCCAAGATCGATCAGAAGAAGATCGATTTGGAGCTGCGCGGGCTGGAGAAGTGCCGCAAAATCGTCACGTTTTTCTGCCGGCCGCTCGTGCATTACGGGCAGACGTTCAAGACCAAGTCCAAGTAAGGCGCTCGGGCGGGCGCGGCGCATTTTTCCGCGCCTCGGTCCGCTCGCTTCCGCATGGCGAAAGTGAAGCAGACGCTGTTCCGGCGATCTCCGTTCCTGGTGTGCTACTGGAACGACAACGAACTGACTTTTGAGAATTATGCGACAGGCAAAGGCGCGACTGCCGCGCCGATTGCCGCCGAAGTGTTGAACTTCTTCAGCCGCTGGCTCCCTGCCGCGGCGCTTTTCCGCCACCTCCCGCAATATTCAGCGGCGTCTCTGCGCGCCGCCATTAAAGGTCTGGCGCGGCATTCGCTGCTGCAGCGCTCCGATCGCGAGCTGCGACCTCTCGAGCGTGCGATGACCGCCTGGAAGGATTGGAATCCTGCCGCGGGTTTCTTTCACTTCACAGGACGCGATCTTCCTTTCGAAGCCGACTTGTTGAGCATCGGCCGTTACATGGAAGGCCTGACCCACGAAGAGGCGATGCCTGTGCCGGTAAAGCATTATCCGCGGGCTGCGCAGACGGTTCTGCCACCACCGCGCCTGGAAGGCGAATTTACTCGTGTGCTTACAACGCGCAGAACGTGGCGAAGATTCGCGCCGGGCAAACTGGCGCTCGCGGATTTGGCTACGCTTTTGGGATTGACGTGGGGCGTGCGCGAATGGGTTGCAGTGCCGCCGCTGGGCCGGTTTGCGGTGAAGACTTCTCCATCCGGGGGAGCGTTACATCCGATTGAAGCGTATGTTGTGGCGCGAGACGTGGAGGGAATTGCGCCGGGAATTTATCACTACGACGCGACCAGGCATCGGCTGGAACTGCTGCGACGCGGGATGACGCGCGATCGCATGGCGGATTATGTGATCGGGCAGAGGTGGTTTTCCGAGGCGGCTGCGTTTGTGTTGATGACCGCGGTGTTCACGCGCACGCAGTGGAAATATCGCTATCCACGCGCTTATCGCGTGGTGCTGGCGGAGGCGGGGCATTTGTGCCAGACGTTTTGCCTGGTGGCGACTTGGTTGGGGCTTGCGCCGTTTTGCACGATGGCGATGGCGGATTCGAAGATTGACCGTGATTTGGGGATTGATGGAGTGACGGAAGGAGTTTTGTACGTTGCAGGCGTGGGCAAAAGGCCTGAGGGCGTGGATTGGAAGACAGCTTCGTTACCGATTGATCCGACGGGGAGAAAACGCAGATTGCGGGATTAGCGGTGCGGAGAAATCGAAGAGAGATCCTTCGCTACGCTCAGGATGACGGTCGCCGTCTGATGGGGCGCCTCAGGCTTTGAGTTCCCAGGTGTCGCCGGCGCGGAGGAGCTTGGCTAGATCGCCTTTGCCTTTTTTGGCGATTACGTCGCGGATTTGCTGCTGAATTAAATCTTCGTAGCGCGGGACGCCTTGCAGTGCGCGCAGGACGCCGATCGGCGTGGGGAATCCAGGCATCGAGTCCATCCGCGAAAGAGCGAAGGCATAGACGGGATTTGGATTGTGCTCGTCGTGGACAAGCAGATCTTTTTCGGTGATTCCGTTTCCGAGAGCGACGACTTCGAGGTCCAAGCCGACCAGGCGAATTCCTTTGTCGCGATTCTTGCCGAAGATTAGCGGCTTGCCGTGTTCGAGCTGGACGACTTGTTCGCTGCGCGCTTCTTTTTCCGTGATGGTTTCCCACGCACCGTCGTTGAAAATATTGCAATTCTGTAGAATCTCGATGTAGGCGGAGCCTTGATGCGCGGCCGCTTTTCTGAGGGTTTCTTTTAAGTGCTGCTGGAATACGTCCACGGAGCGCGCGATGAAGGTGGCTTCGGAACCTAGCGCGAGCGAGAGCGGGCTGAAAGGGCGATCCACGGAACCGAACGGAGTGGATTTCGCTTTCTTGCCCACTTCGGATGTGGGTGAGTATTGGCCTTTGGTGAGACCGTAAATCTTATTGTTGAACATCAGGACTTTGAGGCCGACGTTGCGGCGCAGCATATGAATGGTGTGGTTGCCGCCGATGGACAGGGAGTCACCGTCGCCGGTGGCTACCCAGACGTCGAGATCGGGGCGCGTGAGCTTGACGCCCGTGGCGATGGCGGGGGCGCGGCCGTGAATGGTGTGGAATCCGAAAGTGTTCATGTAATAGGGGAAGCGGCTGGAACAGCCGATGCCGGAAATGAAAACGAATTTTTCGCGCGGGACGCCGAGTTCGGCGAAGACGGCCTGGACGGCGGCGAGGATGGCGTAGTCGCCGCAGCCGGGGCACCAGCGGATTTCCTGGTCGGTCTGGAAATCTTTTTTCGTGTAAACCGGCAATGTGGCCGTGGTCATTTTCAATCGCTCCTCGAAAAGCTGTTCCGCGACAACTTCAAAGGCAAAGAGCCGGCGAGACGCCTGCCTATCGGCTGGCAGGCCGGCGCCACTTAGTCGAGCAGCTCTTCGATCTTTGCTTCGATTTCGGATTGCTTGAAGGGCTTGCCCTGGATTTTGCCGTAGCTTTCGGCGTCGACCAAAAATTTTGCGCGCAGGATCATTGACAGCTGGCCCAGATTCATTTCGGGCACGAGAACTTTTTTGTAGCGCTTCAGAATATCGCCGAGATTGCGCGGCAGAGGATTCAGATAGCGCAGATGCACGTGGCCGATGCGATGGCCCTTCTCGCGCATCGGTTTCATGGCGGCAGTGATCGGACCGTGCGTCGAGCCCCAGGCTACGATCAGCAAATCTCCCGACTGATCGCCTTCGGGAACGATTTCAGGAATATCCTGCGCGATGCCTTCCACTTTTTCGGCGCGGGTGCGAACCATGTGCTCGTGATTCAGCGGCTCGTAGTTGATGTTGCCGGTGACGTCCTGCTTTTCAATGCCGCCGACGCGATGCTCCAGGCCCGGCGTGCCGGGAATGGCCCAAGGGCGCGCGAGCGTGGAAGGATTGCGCTTGTAAGGGAGAAAGCCTTCGGGATTGGTTTCGAAGTGCACCGGAATTTGCGGCAATTCCGCGACGGTGGGAATTTTCCAGGGTTCCGCGCCGTTGGCGAGATAGCCGTCGGAGAGAATTATTACTGGGACCATATATTTGATGGCGATGCGGCTGGCTTCGAGGGCAATCCAGAAGCAATCGCCGGGTGAAGAAGGGGCTAGCACGGGGACGGGCGCTTCGGAATTGCGTCCGTACATTGCTTGCAGGAGATCGGCTTGTTCCGTCTTGGTGGGAAGGCCGGTGGACGGGCCGCCGCGCTGAATATCACAGATCACCAGCGGCAGCTCGACGGCGACAGCAAGGCCGATCGCTTCGGTTTTCAGCGCCATGCCAGGGCCGGATGTGGTGGTGATGGCCAACGCGCCGGTGTAAGAAGCGCCGATGGCGGAAGAGACCGCGGCGATTTCGTCTTCGGCTTGAAACGTGGTGACGCCGAAATCCTTGTACATGGAAAGCTCGTGAAGGATATCGGAGGCCGGCGTGATGGGATAGGACCCGAGGAACAGCGGGATTCCAGCCTGTTGAGAAGCGGCGACGAAGCCGAGCGCGAGCGCTGCGTTCCCGCTGATATTGCGATAAACACCCGGCGACAACTTGGCCGGTGGAATTTCGTAGCTGATCTGAAACGCTTCGGTGGCTTCGCAGAAACTGTAGCCCGCCTGCATGGCTAGTTTATTGGCGGTTACCAGCTGCGGTTTGTTCTTGAATTTATCGTCGAGCCAGCGGAGCGTTGGCTCCATGGAGCGGTTGTAAAGCCAGTAGCACATACCGAGCGCGAAGAAATTCTTGCAGCGATCCATGCTCTTCGCGTCCAGGCCGACTTCTTTCAGGGCGGCGCGTGTGAGCTTGGTAAGCTCGACGGCGAAAAGGCGGTAGCCATCCAGAGAATGATCTTCGAGCGGGCTGACGGTGATTTGCGCCTTGCGCAGGTCGGTTTCCTTGAAGTCGTCGGAATTGACGATGAGGATGCCGTTAGTTTTCAGGTCCGACAGATTCATTTTCAGCGCGGCCGGATTCATGGCGATCAGCACGTCGACGCTATCTCCCGGCGTGTATACGTTGCTCGAGGAGAAATGGACCTGGAAGCCGCTGACGCCAGGAAGCGTGCCGGCGGGAGCGCGAATCTCGGCAGGATAGTCCGGGAAAGTAGCCAGGTCATTGCCGTAGAGCGCGACGGTATTGGTGAACTGGCTGCCGGTGATCTGCATGCCGTCTCCGGAGTCACCGCAGAAGCGGATTACCGCCTTGTCGATGGTTTCTTTCTTGCGACCCAGAATCTCAGAGATAGTCGTGGACATTGCTATTTGGCCCTCGCAGCGGCGGCTGGAAAGATTGGCTCGGAAAGCGGCCCTTGGCAAGAGCCAAGGGCTGGGACAGCGACGAAGGAAAACGGCCAAAAAAGTAGCGATTAGAACGGGTCGCTGTTGTTTGTTTTGAATGAGTTACAGGCGTTTCCAATAATTGGCGAGTAGCGATTAGACGAGTTTGCTGGGTTGCGGATTTTGACGATTCCAAGGCGCGAAATTTGCGGGAACAAGAAACCGTGGGGAACGCCGAGGAGAGCAAACCAGAATGGGAAACAGTAATGGGAGCGGGTGAGGCGCCGTAGTCATGAGCGCGGCGCTGAATCTTGCGCGGGTTCGCTTCTTCTCGCATAACTCCAAAGACAGAGTGCCCAAGTCCGATGATAGGCTACCACAACGAGCGTGACTTTGCCCGGTGCACAGTTAGATGATGTTCCGTAAGAGTTTAGATGCCCGTGAGAGTGATTCGTAAGCGCACGGCTGGGCTCTCGTGGCGAATCGCTGCGGAACCTGGGCGTTCGTGGACACGTCTTAGTTCCAGAGCGCGACTTCGAGCGAACGCGCTAGGATTTCGAGGTTGGAGTGAACGGACCGGTGCCCGCTTCGTCCCGAACGTCGCCGGGGCGAAGCGGCCGCTACATGAGCCAGACGTAGGTTGGGGAAAGAGGCAGTGGCTAGTGGCTAGAAACAGTTAAAAGGAATCGCGGGCCGTATCCGCGAGGCACAGCTTCATCGCGGAGATGCGGCGGCGCTGGTATGAAATTCAGCCTCGGAAGATTGGCGATTGCCCCGCCTACCACGGCGCATGTGGTGAGGCATTGGTTTTTGACGCTGGGAGGGCCGGGACTGATTCTGCTGGGCCTGCTTGACAGCTCGGTGATTCCAATTCCGGGCAGCATGGACGCGATGACCATCGTGCTATCGGCGCATCAGCGCACTTGGTGGCCGTATTACGCGGTGATGGCCACAGTGGGTTCGGTGGTGGGTGCGTATTTGACGTATCGCCTGGCGCGGCATCGCGGCGACAAGGAATTAAACGATAGGCTTTCCAAGCGCAACGTGAAGAAGGTAGTGCGCGCGTTCGAGCGTTGGGGATTTGGGGCTATCGCGGTTCCGGCCCTGTTGCCGCCGCCGATGCCGATGGTTCCGTTTGTAATTGCGGCGGGGGCTTTGCAGTATTCGCCGAGAAAATTTCTGCTGGCGATGTCGGTGGGGCGAGTGGTGCGGTATAGCATTCTCGGTTATTTGGGAGCGGTGTACGGACGGAAGATATTTGCGGTAGTGCTGGCGCATGGGGAAGTGGCGTTGTATGTGACGATCGGGGTCGCGGTTGCGGTGACGGCAGTTTTATTGTTGCGGCGTTTCAGGCGGAAACGCGAAGCGCTGGCGGGGGGAGATTAGTTGCAAGTTCCCACTCCTCTTTTATTGGCACTTGCCGCCCTTCCTTAGCCTCGCGATTTGATTAGCCGGTGTACTCATCGTGGGGACCGATCCAAAACCAGACAAAGTCCTGACCGTCCTCAACAGCCCGAGCGCGATGATTGATCCCGGGCCTAATCGACCAAATCTTTCCTACTTTCTTGCGGGGAAGCGAAGGATGGGATGGGTCTGCTTTAAGCAGTTCGAAGTTTTTTCGGGCCACGCCCTGGATTCCCTCTGGCAGGCGAGCGAGAAGAATCCAGAAACGGCTGGTGGCGCGATGCATTTACAGATCCCTAGGTTTTTCCTTCGCCTTCTCGTCACGGACCTCACGCTCCAAGAAATCGGGCCTTCCGGCGTCGGAGTCGGCAGCGATTTCCTCGCTGGGAAGACTCTCGATCCGCGCCTTTAGCGAATCAATCTTTGCCATGGTATCTGCGGTCCGATGGGGCTAAAGACCCGCGCCACAGGGATCCCCTGTGGTTATTGTATCCAAACTATAACGCTTTTAGTGGCCTAGCACCTTCGCGATTTCTGTAGGCAATCGTGTTTGCTATAGTGCGGTGATGCGAATCGCGATTGTATTTTTCCTGTTTACCACTGCCGTTTGTGCGCAGACGGCGCTGCAGCAGCAGATTCGCGACGTTGCGGCTGATGCGCGTGGGAAAGTTTCGGTGGCTTGCGCGCTGCCGGATTCCCCATTGAACTGCGATCTCGATCCGCACGCGCATCCGCCGATGCAGTCGGTGTTTAAGTTGCCGGTGGCGATTACGGCGCTGCATCTGGTGGAGGAAGGGAAGATCATGCGGAACCAGCCCGTGCGGTTCTTGCCCAGCGATCGAATTTTGCCGCGCACGCATAGCCCGCTGCAGGACAAATACCCGGACGGGAACGTGGACATTCCGCTGCGCGAGTTGCTCCAGCTGGAAATTTCCGAGAGCGACAACGTGGCGGCGGATATCGCGCTGCGGACCGTTGGCGGACCGGCGATCGTGAACGACTACATGGAATCGCTCGGAGTTCAGGGATTTCATTTGGAGGATGACGAGCAAGGGCTGGCACGCGATGTGAAGGTGCAGTATCGCAACTGGTTTGAGCCGGCGGGAGCGGTGCAGTTGTTGCGACGGATCAGCGACGATTCTCCACTGACGGCCGAGCACACGCGGATGCTGTTGCAATGGATGCAAGATGCGTCCAGCGGGGCGGGGCGGATCAAGGGGAAATTGCCCGCGGGAACGATTGTGATGCACAAGACCGGCAGTTCGGGGACGCGGGACGGCGTGGCATTTGCGACGAACGACGTCGGGTTGATCACACTGCCGGATGGGCGGCGGCTGGCGGTTGCGATTTTCGTGACGGATTCCAAGGCGGATGACGACGCGCGCGATGCGGTAATTGCGCGGATTGCGAAGGCCGCGTATGACGAAAGCGTGCGCACGAAGGAGTAAGTGCGACCTTCGGCTAGAATGTCTGCCATGACGAACCCAGCGATACACGAGGAAGCGGCGGAGATGGAAGTCCTGGGCGACGAAAGCTATCGAGCAGTGATTGTCACTGGCGCGAGCCGCGGAATTGGGGCTGCGATCGCGAGATTGGTTGGCGTCAATGGCTTTCCCGTCGCAGTCAATTTTTTGACGAATCGGGGCGCCGCTGAAGAGGTGGTTCGCGAAATTGTCTCGCGCGGCGGGCGAGCGGTCGCCATCCAGGGCGACGTTAGCCGCGAAGGAGAAATCCTTCGATTGTTCGAGACGACTGTGCGCGAGCTAGGGCCCATCGGAGGCCTTGTGAACAATGCGGGCGTCACGGGTGGCTTGTTCCGAGTTGATGCGCTACCCGCGCAGGCAGTCGCACAGGTCTTGGAGACCAACGTCGCGGGCACGATACTTTGTTCGCGCGAGGCGGTGCGGCGGATGTCCTTGCGGCACGGTGGAATGGGCGGCTCGATCGTGAACATTTCGTCGCTGGCCGCGCGGACTGGCGGCGCGGGGGAATGGGTGCACTACGCGGCCTCGAAAGGGGCGATCGATAGTTTTACCATCGGGTTGGCTCGAGAAGTGGCGAGCGAGGGAATTCGCGTCAATGCTGTGGCGCCTGGACTGATTGAGACCGATCTTCACGCTGACAATGGCGTGCCGGATCGGCTGAAGCGTTTGGCACCTTCGATTCCGATGGGGCGTCCCGGCACACCACTCGAGATAGCTCAAGGTGTGCTTTGGCTGCTTTCGTCAGCAGCTTCGTATACGACGGGGACGATATTGGAGATTGGCGGAGGACGATAACGAGGCAAGGAAGGCGGCGTTATTGGGTTCTAACCCAGCAGAGCCAGTTCGAGAAGTCCGAGGCTTTACTTTGTTGCTTTACGAAGGTGCCTGCGGGGGAATTCAAATCGACTGGATCGCCGTCGCGCAGGGAATCGAGCTTGGGCATTCCGTTGCAGGCGCTTTTTATAAGGCAGTTGGTTGGGAATTCGTGGATGCGGTAGGACTTTGTTTCGGGATGATACTCGCGGCAGGAAATCGCGCGGCCGTGGACTGTGTTGGCAGAGGTTAGCTGAGCGACGCGGTCGTTCAGCGCCTTGATCTTCTGGGACATTTGCTGCAGTAGTTGCGGAGCTTCGGATGCGTCCTGCCACGGCACGGGAGTTGAGCCGTTGACTGCGACGCCTTCCTTCGTGATGACGTAGGTGCGATCCCGAAAATTCCACCACGGAGTTTCGGTGCAGCGAAAACTCGGATCCAACCTGCAAATCATGTAGTTATATCCGCGACGCAATTTTCCGCAATCGGCGAGGATTTGAAAGGTGAGCGTGCCGTTGCCATCAATCAGATACCTGGCGTTGCCGCTGTCGATGCAGGGGCCGCCGACGTCGCCCTGGGGGAAGTGGATGATGTAGCTGTCTCCTGTGGGATTTCCGGGGGCGATGGACTGAGTGAGGCGTGGTTCGAGTTGGCGTGACTCGACTGTCATTGGGCGGCCGGTTTTATCGATGGATGTGACTATGGATATTGTGGGCGTGAAGATGCCGTCTGGGTGGCTTGGCGGCGGATTCTGCGCAGCTTTGGGTGACGAGACGTTGACGACGGCGGCCAAGCATAGAAGCGCGGCGATGTAAGAACAACGCTTCAAATTGATTTGCTCCTCTGGGAAAGCAACGACGGACTCTCCGATTCTTTTGAGAATCTCCCATTATAAGAAAAGAGTACCGCAAGCGATCGCAGAAGTACCTCACGACGGCAGAACGGGATTCCAGGTAATAAACCGAATCGAGGTCCGACTGCGCCAGCCCCGCTATTTGCCCGGGCTATGGACTCGATTCGTTGTGGGTAAGCCAGCAGAGCGAAAACTGGCCTGAAACTGTCCTAGAGTACCATTGACTTTCGCTTTTGGTTCGCCTAGTGTGGATGCTTCAACCTGGGTCCCGAGGGGTGTGAAATGGCGCTGACGAAGAGGCAGAAGGAAGTACTGAACTACCTGGTGGGGTTCATCAACAAGAACGGCTATTCGCCGAGTTTTGAAGAGATTGCGCACGCGCTGAAGCTGACGTCGCTGGCGACGGTGCACAAGCATCTCTCAACGCTGGAGAAGAAGGGTTACATCCGGCGCGGATACAACCAGAGCCGGTCGATTGAGGTGGTGCAGCTGCCGAAGCCGATACGCGAGCAGGTGCTGGATCGCCACGTGGTGGAGCTGCCGCTGGCGGGACGGATCGCGGCGGGGCGCCCGCTGGAAGCTGTCGAGACCAACGAAACGATTTCGCTGGCTGATTTCGCGCGCGGGCAGAATACGTTTGTTCTGCAGGTGAAGGGCGAGTCCATGCGCGACGACCATATTCTGGACGGGGATTACATCGTGGTGGAGCAGACGCAGGTGGCGAACCCCGGAGAGATCGTCGTAGCGCTGGTGGGAGAAGACGACGCGACGGTGAAGAGGTTCTACCGCGAGCCAGGCGGGAAAGTGCGGCTGCAGCCGGCGAATTCGACGATGTCACCGATCGTGGTGCAAGGCGCGGACGTGAAGATTCAGGGGCGAGTTGTGGGAGTGCTGCGCAAGTATTAGGATTGGGCCGGGAGTCGCTTGATGAGCCGGCCTGAACGCACGGAAGCGGCAGAGTATTATTTCACTTATATTGATCGCATTCAGCAGCACGACATTGTTGGCGTGCTGGAAGGCCAGCTGGAAGACGTCGGGAAGTTCCTCGCAGCCATCTCCGAAGAAAAATCGTTGCACCGGTACGCGCCGGAGAAGTGGAGCATACGCCAGGTATTGAGCCATCTGAATGATACGGAACGCGCGTTTGCATTTCGTGCTTTGTGGTTTGGGCGCGATTTTCACGAGCCCCTGCCGAGTTTTGATCAGAACATCGGCGTGAATGCGGCGCGAGCGGATGAGTATTCGTGGGCAAGTCATGTGGCGGAGTTTCGGGATATTCGGCGGGCGACCTTGGCGTTGTTTCGGAAATTGCCTGGTGAGGCGTGGGGGCGGTCGGGAGTGGCTAGCGGGAACGTGGTATCGGTGAGGGCTCTCGCTTACATTATTGCTGGACATGTTGCCCATCATGTGGCGATCTTGCGGGCGAGATATTTGTAGGAGCGGCGCAACGTGCACCGAGCAAAGTCAAAGACGCCCGCCTAAAAAAGCAGGCGGCCGCTACAAAGGCAAAGGCAAAGGCAAAGGCAACTGCGAAGTTGCGGCGAGCCTGGCATCGTGGCAATTGGGGAAGTGGCCCTTCGAGCCGGCACTGCCGGTTCTCAGGGTGAATCGCGCTGTAGCGCGATTCACAAGCAGCGCCCCTGCCCTGGACGGATGACCTGGTGCCGCGGGCTGCAGAGGCAAATCGGGCTTGCGGTTTGGGGTTTAAAGTTTTAGGATGCAGTTCCCCAGCTTGACCGGATGGAGTTATCTCGCCGGACACACCTGTCCCATTTTGGATTTGGCACGGCCTCGTGGCGGGACTACATTCAAAGACCCCGGTCCTTATAGATAGTTAGGCAGTTTGACGCAGTGCGTGGTTCCGGCGTGTCTTGGGTCTTAGGAGGGTAAATGTGGGGAGACAAGAAACCGGAGGCTCCGGGGAAGAAGCCGCTCCCGCAGCAGCCGCAACCGTCTCAGCAGGCGCAGCAAGTTAAACCAACCGTTCCGAGTGCAAACGCACCGGGTTTTCCTGGGGAGGCAAAAACGATGGCACCGATTGATTCGACGTATCCGAGCACGAGTTCGGGCAACACGGCACGGCTGGGATCAAGCTTGCACGTGAAGGGCGAGATCACCGGCAACGAAGACCTGCTGATTGACGGCACCGTTGAGGGATTGGTTCAGCTGGAGGACCGGAAGCTGACGGTCGGAGCGAGCGCCAAGGTTACGGCGGACGTGATTGCCCGCGAAGTGGTGGTTTACGGCAACGTGAAGGGCAACCTGCGCGCGCGAGACCGCATTGAGATCAAGAAGGACGGGTCGGTGGTCGGCGATTTGACCACGGCACGGATTTCGATCGAGGACGGAGCTTACTTTAAGGGCTCGATCGAGATCGACAAGACAGGCGATGCGGGCGATGACAGCAGCAAGGCATCGTTTGCACGCACGAATCGCGGCGCAGCGGCGACGACTACCTCTTAGGGTTGGGTTACAAGTTTTGCCAGGTGGCGGGCCGCCCCCGGGTGGTCCGCCGCCGCATTTGCTGTTTTGCGCTTCCTCATATTCTTCGTTCTTCTCCGCGGGACGCGAGTCCTCGTTGACATAAGCCGAGACCTACTTTAGACTCAGAGTTTGTCCTTAGACGGAAAGGTGTGACTGCATAGATGCCGACGTATATTCCAAGAGGCCGCGAGGCCGAAGAGTTGATGGTAGGGAAGAACTGGTTCGTGATTGACGCCGAGGGAGTGGTCTTGGGGCGGCTGGCGACGCGGATTGCGCGTTTGCTGATTGGGAAGGACAAGCCGACGTACACGCCGCATCTGGATTGCGGAGATCATGTGGTGGTTGTGAACGCGGAGAAGGTGAAGTTGACGGGCAATAAGATCGATCAGAAGCTGTATCGTCATCACAGCGGCTGGCCGGGCGGATTAAAGGAAGTGCCGATCCGCACGTTGCTGCAACGCCGGCCGGAAGAGGTTGTGCGCGAGGCGGTGCTGGGAATGCTGCCGAAGAACAAGCTGCGCGCGCGTCGAGCAAAGAAGCTGCGTGTTTATGCCGGAAGTGAAGGCCTCGCCCGCCACACCGGACAAAAGCCTCAGCCACTCTCGCTGTAACCTCGTCACGGGAACCGAAAAAAAACCGTTTCGCGGATAGGTCCGCAGGAACGATTCAGGCTTGTCCTTAGCAGCGCTTCGTTGGGGAAGTGCGCTTGGGAGAATTAGGAGGAACTTTGAGTTCAGGTGCGAGTTCGCTGGAAGGAACAGCAAAACAGTTTTATGGCACGGGGCGCCGGCGGGAATCGATCGCGCGCGTGTACATCAAGCAGGGCGCGGCGCGATTCACGGTGAACGGCCGCCCGGTGGATGAATATTTCCGCAATGTCGCGTGGAACACGGCGGCTGTCGAGCCGTTGAAGTTCACGCAGATGCTGGACCAGGTGGAAGTGAAGTGCATCGTGAAGGGCGGTGGGGTGGGCGGACAGTCGGGAGCGGTGCGCATGGGTCTTTCGCGCGCGCTTTCGAGGCTGAACCCGGAATTGCGGCCGGCGTTGCGCAAGAATGGATTTTTGACGCGGGATCCGCGCATGAAGGAACGCAAGAAGTATGGACAGAAGGGCGCGCGGCGGAGATTCCAATTCAGTAAGCGGTAACGTTGCAACGGCGAGGCAAGCCTCGCCGGGGAGAAAGCGGCGGCAAGCCGCCGCACTCCAAAAGAGTTTGGATTCGGCCATACTAACGCGGGGCCGGATTACATCACGGCCGGGAAGGACCGGCAAAAAAGGATGCTGCCTTAGCGATCGCATGTGGGTCGCGGGGAAATAAGCATCCCTTCACGAGAGGAGGAACTTTGGGAGTCGAAATTACGATGAAAGAGCTGCTGGAGGCTGGAGTTCACTTTGGCCACCAGACGCGCCGCTGGAACCCGAAGATGAAGGAATATATTTTCGGGGAACGCAATGGAATCCACATTATTGACCTGCAGAAGACCTTAAAGATGTTTCGCGACGCCGCGCGCTACGTGGCTGAGCTGGCGGGACAAGGCAAACGAGTTCTTTTTCTCGGGACAAAACGCCAGGCGCAGGAAGCCATCGCTGAAGAAGCCAACCGCTGCGGGATGTTCTACGTGAACCACCGCTGGCTGGGCGGCACCATGACGAACTGGGTGACGTTGCAGAAATCCATCAAGCGATTGAAGCTGCTGAAGGGCATGGTAGAAGACGGCCGCATGGCGCAGTTTTCGAAGAAGGAAGCGGCGCGGCTGGAACGCGAATTGAAGCATCTGAAGCAGAATTTTTCCGGCGTGGAAAACATGACCACGCTGCCGGATGCGCTGTTCGTGATTGATCCGAACGCGGAGCTGATCGCGGTGCACGAAGCGCGGCGCATGGGCATTCCGGTGGTGGCGATCGTGGATACGAATTGCGACCCGGACCTGGTCGATTGGGTGATTCCTGGCAACGATGACGCGTTGCGCGCGATTCGCCTGTTCACTTCCAAGATTTCGGACGCGGTGATTGTGGGCCACCAATCCTTCGAGCAGACGCAGATCGCCGATCAGAAGGCAATTGAAGGCAGCGGCGAAGAAGGCGTGGATTACGTCGACACCAGCGCCTACGAAGTTTACGAAAAGCAGGAAGGCGATTTCGTGGAAGGCGAGCCGGGTGACGTGGTGGCAGGCGAAGAAGCGGCCGCCGCGGCAATGCCGACCGAAGACGAAACGCAGCCTCGTTAAGAGCGATTCCTCGCGGGTTCATTTGCAATCGCTGGAGTGGGGTGGGGCGGTCCAGCCGCGCGCAGAGTGCGTCCCCAATTCATAAAAAGGAATTGAGTACAATTATGGCAACGGCAGACGGAAAACCGAATATTTCGGCGCAGCAAGTGAAAGAGCTGCGCGATCGCACGGGTGTGGGTTTCGCGGCTTGCCGCGAAGCGCTGGTGGAATCGGCTGGCGACATCGAACGCGCTATCGACCTGCTGCGCAAGAAGGGGCAGGCGACTGCGGCTAAGAAAGCGCAGCGGGCGACGTCCGAGGGATTGGTGAGTTGTTATATTCACGCAGGCGGAAAAATCGGCGTGCTGATCGAAGTGAACTGCGAGAGCGATTTCGTGGCGCGCACGGATGATTTCCAGCGTTTGTGCCACGACGTGGCGATGCATATCGCGGCGCTGGATCCGCGTTTTCTGCGGCGCGAGGAAGTGACGCAGGAGACGCTGGACCGCGAACGGGAGATTTACAAGGAGCAGGCCAAGGCGACGGGAAAGCCGGAAGCGGTGATCGAAAAGATCGTCAGCGGCAAGATGGAAAAGTTTTACGAAGAAAACTGCCTTTACGAGCAGCATTTCATCAAGGACGAAGGGTTGACGGTGAAAGAGCTGATCGACCACACGATCGCGAAGATCGGCGAGAATATCGCGGTGCGGCGTTTTTCGAGATTTAAGGTAGGCGAGATGGATGGGGCGCAACGCGCGGCGGGAGCGGCGGAGGGTGAGGCGCCGGGGGCTGTGCCGAGCGCGTAGATCTTTGCGCGAGTTGAAAGGCTTTGCGATCCGCCGCGTTTGCGGCGGATTTTTTTTGCGCGGACGCTTTCTGTTGAGGTTCAGTTGTGAGTGAGGCGCGAATCGAAGACAGATCCTTTGCTGGGCCCAGGACGACGGCGATAGGCAACGGCAACGGCAAA
>Ga0187851_10001541_pt1 | contig 21951 bp, 23 predicted proteins | sample June2016WEW_6_10_FD_132997 | JGI IMG/M metagenome (GOLD analysis project Ga0187851, IMG submission 132997) | Peatland microbial communities from SPRUCE experiment site at the Marcell Experimental Forest, Minnesota, USA - June2016WEW_6_10 | ecosystem: Environmental > Terrestrial > Soil >...
AGCTGCTTTATGCAAAGTTCTTTTCAATCGATCGCAGATACTCGCGGCTGCGCGCCGCACTCTCTTTTGGCGTTCCCATGCCGGGCAGAATGTCCTGCTCAACCAGCACATATCCCGTGTAGTCGCGGCGGGCAAGCCAGCGCAGCAGGGCAGGGAAGTCCACGCACCCCTTGCCCAATTCGGGATACAGGCCGTTGCGCATCGCCGTGAAATAATCCCACTCTTCTTCACGGCTGCGGCGCGCCATGTTCGGATCGATGTCTTTCACGTGGACGTACCAGATTCGCTCCTTGAACCGATCGAGCGCGGCGACGAGGTCGACAGCTTCCTGGCCGGCGCCATGTACGTAGTGGCCGGTATCGAAGACCAGTCCTAGCAACTCCGCATTGGTCAGGTCGAGGAGCGTTGCAATCTCATCCGGCGTTTCCACGTAGCCTGCGCAATGGTGATGCAACACCGTGCGCAGTCCGGTCTCGTCAAAGACGGCTTTTGCGATCCGGTCCGCTCCACCGGCGAAAGTCCTCCATTCGTCCCGGGTAAGCCCCACCCGTGGCGTCACGCGACCGGCAAGCAAAGTGCGCTCAGGGTCGGTTCCATTGTCATCGGCAAGCACCAGAAAGGGCGCCTGGGTGGTCGCGACACTGGCAATCAGCCTTGCCGTCTTAATGGCTCGCTCGGCTCCTTCTTGGTGCGCATCGGGATTCTTCATTGCCACGGGGACAAATGCGCCCAGCATCACCACGTTGTTGCGCCGCCTGAGTTCTTCGCCGAGGAGAGAGGGATCGGTGGGCATATAGCCCCAGTCGCCCAACTCCGTGCCTGTGTAGCCGGTCTCGACCAGCTCGTCGAGCATCCGGTCAAATGGAATCGCCTGGCTCTTGTCCTGGTTTTCCAGCGTTCCCCAGGAACAAGGTGCATTCCCGACCAGCAGTTCTTTCATTTGCTGACTCCTTACATCACGAGCTTTCATCTCTCAGCCGTCAGCTTGTTCCTTGGGAATACGCAGCGGTCGACTCGCCAGATCCGAAGCTGACAGATTGAAAGCTGAGAGCTGACAGCTGAAAGCTGCCTTTAGAATTTTCTGCTCCACTCCTTCGGCCACCGCTCCACAATCACTTTGGTTTGGGTGAAGAACTCTACGGCGTGGTGCGCCTGCGCGTGCAGATCGCCGAAGAAGCTCTCGGCCCACCCGCTGAATGGGAAGGTCGACATAGGTGCGGCGACGCCGACGTTAATGCCGACATTTCCCGCGTTCACTTCATACCGAAAGCGGCGCGCATTGGCGCCGTCAGTGGTGAAAATGCATGCCATGTTGCCATACGAGCGGGCATTCACAAGCGCGATGGCTTCTTCAATGGTCCGTGCGTGGATCAGGCTCAGGACCGGGCCAAAGATCTCCGTGCGCGCGGCTTCAGAATCGGGAGGGACGTCGTCGAGCACTGTAGGGAGCACAAAATAACCATCCTCGTAATCGGGCACCTTGCCGCCGCGGCCGTCGACCACAACCCGCGCACCTGCCTGCGCTGCTTTGGCGATCAGCCCTTCGACGCGCGCCTTGCTCTCGGCGCTGATCAAAGGTCCCATCTCCACTCCCGGAGCGGCCCCATACCCCGTTTTGCGATTCCGTGCGGCAGCGGCAATCTGTTCGGTAAAGGCCGGCCCCGCACCGCCGACTGTGATGGCCACCGAAATGGCGAGGCAGCGCTGGCCCGCGCAACCGAATGCGGAGTCGGCGAGAATTCGCGTCGCCATCTCCATATCCGCATCGGGCATCACCACGACAGGATTCTTCGCTCCGCCCTGGCACTGCGCGCGTTTGCCATTGGCGGCAGCACGGCTGTAAATGTACCTGGCGGTTGCCGTCGATCCAACAAAACTGACGGCGCGAATGCCCGGATGATCGAGAATGGCATTCACCGTGTCGCGGCCGCCGTTGACCAGCTGAACCACACCGGGCGGAAAGCCGGCTTGCTCAATCAGGCGGAAGATCTTCTGCGAAGTGATCGGCACACGCTCCGAAGGCTTGAGCAGGAAGCAGTTTCCCGCCGCGACGGCGTAGGGCAGGAACCAGAATGGAATCATGCCCGGAAAATTGAAAGGAACAATCGCCGCCGCCACGCCCAGGGGCTGGCGAATCATGTGCTCGTCGATGCCCGCCGCGACATCTTCGCAATTTGTCCCCTGGATCAGCAGAGGCATGGCGGTCGCCGTTTCCACGTTCTCCACCGCGCGCACGATCTCAGCCCGGCTTTCTGCTAGGGTCTTTCCGCATTCATCGGTGATGGATAGGGCAACTTCGTCACGGTGCTGTTCCAGAAGGGTCTTCAGCCTGAAGAGAGGCTGAATGCGCTCGACGACCGGCGTGCGCCGCCAGTCAACAAATGCGCGTTCCGCTACCTCAACGGCGGCGTTGACATCCGCCGCCGGCGAAAGCGGCACCTCAGCCAGCACCTTGGCCGAAGCAGGATTGACGACGTTGAGTGATTCCTTCGCGCTCGAACGGCGCCATTCACCACCAATGAAGTTCTGCAACCGGTCCATCTGGTTTCCCACCTTATAGTCCTAACTCCGCTCACCCCGCGAGCCCCGCTAGCTCCGCCGGTTCTCGATCATGTGATGACGCTCTCGCTTTTGCGCGGCTTCGTATTTGGCACGGGCTTCGCGCACGCTCGCCATCTCAGAAACTTCTGCGACCGCAACATCCCACCATGACTCGTAGCCTGGCACCGCGACCGAGGCATCCGTCTCGACGACAATGATGGTTGTGCGCGTCTGCGCCTTCGCTTCTTCGAGTGCGATCTTGAGATCTTTCAGATTTTCCGCCCTGATGGCGTGCGCGCCAAGACTGCGCGCGTTGGCTACGAAATCGATCGCGATCGGCTCGCCGTCGAGCTGCCCGCTTTTCGGGTTGCGCATGCGATACCGGGTGCCGAACCCATCCTGACCCAACGAGCGGCTCAGGCCGCCGATACTCGCGAATCCGTGATTGTCGACGAGCACGACGATCAGCTTCACACCCTCCTGGATCGACGTCGTAATTTCAGACGGCATCATCAGGTAGGTACCGTCGCCCACGAACGCAAAAACCTCCCGGTTCGGGTCGGCCATCTTGGCTCCCATGGCGCCGGGAATCTCGTAGCCCATGCAGGAGTAGCCGTATTCCATGTGGTAGCCGTCGGGGGCTCGCGTGCGCCATAGCTTGTGCAGGTCGCCGGGATGGCTTCCTGCAGCCGAGACCAGCACATCGCGCGGCCCGGATGCCTCCCAGATGGCGCCGATCACTTCGCTCTGGGCAGGCTTGCCGGGGTTCTCGAGATGAAACAGCCGGTCAACTTCCGCGTCCCACTGCGCTTTCAGGCCGGCAATCCCTGCCGCGTATTCCGCGCTTACGCGATACCCGGCGAGCGCGCCGGCAAGTCGTTCGAGCGTGACGCGCGCGTCTGCCACGACCGGAATCGCACCCACTTTGTAGGCGTCAAACTCTGCGGTATTGATGTTGACGAAGCGCACCTCTGGGTTCTGGAAGGCCGTCATCGACGCCGAGGTGAAGTCGGAGTAGCGGGTGCCGATGCCAATCACGAGATCGGCGCCATGCGCCAAACGATTTGCCGCCAGCGTGCCGGTCGCGCCGATTGCGCCCGCTTCCTGCCCGTGGTCCCAGGCGAGTGAACCTTTGCCCGCCTGCGTTTCCGCCACCGGAATACCAGTCTGCGTCGCGAATTGGTCCAGCGCTGCTGAAGCCTCGCTCATCAGCACGCCGCCGCCGGCAACGATCAGCGGGCGCCGCGCCTTGCGGATGGCCGCAATCGCGCTCTCGAGGGAAACGCTGTCAGGCTCTGGACGCCGAATCAGCCATACTCGTTTTTCAAAAAGCTCTTCGGGATAGTCGTACGCCTCCGCTTGCACGTCCTGTGGAAGCGCGAGCGTGACTGCGCCGCAATCTGAAGGCGAAGTCAGCACGCGCATTGCCTCGGGAAGCGCGGTGATCAACTGCTCCGGGCGATAGATGCGATCCCAATACCGCGAGACTGGCCTGAAGCAGTCATTTACGCCGATGTCTTGAGTTGACGGCGACTCCAGCTGCTGCAATACCGGCGCCACGTTGCGGCGAGCGAAGATGTCGCCGGGCAGAAGCAGCACCGGCAGTCGGTTGATGGTGGCGAGGGCCGCGCCCGTAATCATGTTTGTGGCGCCTGGGCCAATCGACGACGTGCAGGCGAAGGTGCGCAATCGGTTGCTGGCCTTGGCAAATCCCGCGGCAAGATGCACGCCGCTTTGTTCGTTACGCACGAGAATGTAGGGAAAATCGGGGTTCTGCGCGAGCGCCTGGCCGACGCCGGCCACGTTGCCGTGGCCAAAGATGCCCACCATGCCGGCGAAAAAGGCATGCTGTCGCCCGTCGCGCTCCACATGCTGCTGCTTGAGGAACTGGATCAGCGCTTGCGCCATCGTGATGCGCCGCGTCTTCATGCTCACTCCCTCAAAAACAGGTTCCCGCCGCTGGATTCCGGCCTCCAGCTCTGGGCCTCCTGCTACCACCATCTTGCCTCCGAGTCGCTAGAAGCTGCCCTTCACCTCTTGACCATCGGCAACCGTGGGTCCTTGTCGCGCCAGCCGCTCCGAACCCAGGCATAAACCGGATCGTCGGAGCATGCCAGCGAGCGGGCCGACCCGGCGAGCGCGTTCAGGTAGTACACATTGTATCCATGCGCGGCCACCACCGGATGATATCCCTCCGGCACCAGCACGATCTCGCCGTCGCGCACCGTGATGGTTTCATCGATGCGCCGATCCGCCGTGTACACCTTTTGCACGGCGAATCCGTCTGGGCGTTCGATGCGATAGTAGTAGATCTCTTCCAGGTCCACTTCATCCGGCGGATTGTGCACGTCATGTTTGTGGGGAGGATAGCTCGACCAATTGCCTGCCGGGGTAAAAACCTCTACAACCATCAGGCGGTGGGCAAGAAATGCCGGCGGAAGAATGGAGTTGATCTGCCGCGTGGCGTTTCCACCGCCGCGAATTTCGATGCTGACCTGATCGGGTGTGATGAGGCGTGGCGGATACTCCTCCTCGGCTTTCGAGTAGCAAAAGGCGAGCTCGCATCCCTCGTCGGTGGTAACGGAAAAGGCTGTGTGAATGGGAAGGTAGAGAGCGTGCGGCAGACCTTCAAAGACAGTGGCGCGCCTGCCAAAGTCGTGCCACTCTCCGCGCGAGCTGAAGGCTGAGCAAATTCCGCCCAGCACCACGATCGCGAGTTCCCGGCCGGCTGTCTCGCTGTAATACGTCTGTCCTCTTTCCAGCTTGCGCGTCTCGAACGACAAAAATTCGAACCCAAAGTCTTCAATCCTGTTCCTGAATGTTTCCGGAGCAATTAACAACTCACTCATCAACAACTGTCTCCTGCGGCGCAGTAAAAGATGTGCGCCCATTCAGCCGCGCGCTGGCTTGCCGAGGAATGCGCTGAGGCCCTGAAAAAGCAGCTTGCAGACCTTCGATGAGGAAGCGCCAACGCGGGAGCTGATATTGAAATGTTCCGGCTGGGGAATCCGGAAGATGCCTGCAAAGAAGCCTGATGCACACGTGTGCATCAGGAACTATCATGATCGAAAACGCCCCTTTTTGTCAAACGATTTGATGAAAATTTTGCAACAAACTTAAAGCCTCTCGTTGAGGAGTCGGGCAAGGCCTTCGGGCGCCCAGAATCCAGCTTTGCCTAACGGCCATGAGCCTCAAAAAGATGGATTTTGTCTGCAGCACGTCTTCATTACGGATCGCGCTGAGCCGCCTGCTTGACCGAGTCCGGTCGCGGTGATAGGTTTGCTCGCACACCTTGCCCGCACCGGAGGCTGGATGGCTCTCACCGAGTTCCCGCGAAAGTTCAAAAGCCCGCTGCACGAAATGACGCTCACCACACCCACCTGCCTGTGGAACGATTCGGCCGCGATCGAAGAGCTTACCTACGCCATCGAGCACGGAGCCGTGGGCGCTACCTGCAACCCGGTTATCGCCGTCTCCGTGCTCAAGCAGGAGATGCAAAGGTGGAAGCCGCGCATTCGCGAACTCGCGTCTCTCCTGCCGCACGCGACCGAGGACGAAATCGCCTGGCGAATCGTGGAAGAGATCTCAGCCAACGCAGCCAGATTGCTGCTGCCCATCTTCGAACGCGAAAAAGGACGCAACGGCCGGCTCTCCATCCAGACCGATCCGCGCAACTACCGCAATGCCGGCGCCATGGTGCAGCAGGCAATCCATTTCAACAGGCTGGCCCCCAACATGATCGTCAAGATCGCGGCCACAAGCGCGGGAATTCCGGCGATCGAGGAAGCCACCTATCGCGGCATCAGCATCAATGCCACCGTCAGCTTCACTCTGCCCCAGGCCATCGCCGTCGCCGAGGCCGTGGAACGCGGTCTCAAGCGCCGCGAAGCGGAAGGCGCCGATATTTCGACGATGGGGCCCGTCTGCACGCTCATGGTCGGGCGGCTCGACGACTGGCTCAAGGTGCTGCACGATAAACAAAATCTCTCCGTCGATCCCGGCTATCTGGAATGGGCGGGAGTCGCCGTATTCAAGAAGGCATATCAAATTTACAAAGCCCGCGGCTACCGCCTGCGCCTGCTTTCCGCGGCCTTTCGCAATCACATGCACTGGAGCGAGTTCATCGGCGGCGATGTCGTCATCTCCCCGCCGTGCGCCTGGCAAGAGCGCTACAACGAGAGCGACATCGAAGTGATTTCGCGTATCGACAATCCTGTCGACCCGCGCATTATCGAAACGCTACTTAATAAGTTTCCCGACTTCGCGCGCGCCTACTCTGAGAATGGACTGACGCTCGAGGAATTCGATACCTTCGGCTCAACGCGCCGCACCCTGCGCCAGTTTATCGCCGCCTGCGCAGAGATGAATGCGATCGTGCGCGACATCATGCTCCCCAATCCGGATACGGAATAACGGGATTTTGCGCTTTCCGGCAGATCGAGTCACCGGTCAGGCCGTTTCGCTAGGTCGATTGTCGGGCAGATGGCCAAACGGTAGCGACCTGTCCGTTTCCCGATGGCAGTCCGGCTCACCCTAAGGCACTCTCACCAGATGCTCCGCCAGAGCTCGCCACTGTCCCTGGCGACGGATGTAGGTCACGGTATATCGAAAGACGACGGTATAAGCCGCGCCCTGATCAACTCCTGCCGCAGTATCGGTACCAACGACAACCGCCGTGTCTCCGTCGACGATGACGGTCCGGTCCGTCAAAGTTTGCGACGCCGAAGGATCGACATCGCCGCTGACGATGTCCCGGATGAACGTCTCCTTGTCGATCGGCTTCTTCGACCCCGAACTGCTGACGAATTTGTCATCGAGAATGCGCCGCAATGTTGCCGCGTCGTGTTGGTTTTCTGCCGTAACCCATTCTTGCTCGAGATTCAGCAGTTGCTGGTTGTCGTCAACGGCGGATACCGTGCTGGAACTTCCCGCCTGGGCGGTAACTGACCGGCCGGCGACATGACAGGCAAGCGCCAAGCATAGAATCCATGCTGCTCGATCGCGACTCATTGCCATCTCTACCAAATTGAACTCAGGCGGCAATATTAACGGCGGAGGGCAGGGTAGTCAAAGGGTAGTTCCAGGCAGATCGGCCGGTGGCCCCGGTCCCTCGCACTTGGGGACCGGGAGAACTGCTTCACCTGATCCACATCATCGGATTGCTCGTCGAAATTGCGCTTAAGCCCGCGGCGAGCAGTTCCTCCACTTCTTTCATGGTCTCGATAAGTCCTCCTCCCACGACGGGTAGGTCGAGCCCCAGCGAGCGCACGCGTTCGACCATCTTCGGCGCAACCAGCGCCGGCAAAACCTCCAGTGCATGCACGGGCGAGCTCTTGAGCTGGTTGGTGATCGTATCCATGGCTCCGCTGTCGAGCAGGAATGTGCGCTGAATGGCGTAAAGCCCGATGGCGAGGGCGTGGCGCAGCGGATCGAGGTGCGTGGAGATAATGCCGCGAGCGCCGATTTTTTTCAGATAGCTCACGGCAAACCGGTCGCGGGAAAACCCATTCAACAGATCGAGATTCACGATGGGAACTTTGTCCGCGGCCAGAATCTCCCGGATCATCGATTCGATATTCTCCGGATCGCCGGTGAGGAGGTAAACCAGCTTGGCGCGCGAGGCAATCGCCTGCTCGACGAGCTCCGGTTTGCGAATCGCCGGGATGACCGGTGTCTCGACGCACAGGAGGCGCAGAGGAGGGAGCGCAGCCTGCGACCCTTTGGCCGCCTTACGTCCGCGATCAACGCTGTCGCCGGCCATCAGGCTTCGCCTTTCCGGTGGACCCCCTGACAATCAACTCGGCCTTGACCCTGATCTGCGGCACCGGCCCTTCGCCCGACATCAGCTTCAACAAGTTCTCCACTGCCATCTGGCCCATGCGCCGCATCGGCTGACGCACGGTGGTGAGCGGCGGCTCAAGATACGCGGCAAAGAACAAATCGTCGAATCCGGCGACCGAAATATCCTCGGGTACTCGCAGCCCGTGTGCCCGGATAGCGCGCAAGGCGCCCAACGAAGTCATGTCGTTATAGCAGCAAATTGCCGTGGGCGGATGGCGCAGCCCGAGCAACTGATTCACAGCCTCAATCGCCGCCTCGGGGCGCCCGTCGCCGGCAAACGCAAGCTCTGCGTCAAACTGAATTCCCGCCGTAGCCAGCGCCTGCTTATAGCCCGTGAAGCGCTCCGTGTTGGAATGATAGCCGGAGCGGTCGCCCACATAGGCGATGCGCCGGTGCCCCAGCGCGATGAGATGTTCCGTTGCCGCCAAGCACCCCTCCACATTCTCGATCATCACGCAGTGCACAAACTGATCGGGATACTGATCGTTGACCAGCACCATGGGTACCTTCAGCTCCGCCAGCATGGGTAGATACTCCGCACCCACGCGCGATGAGGTCACGACGATACCGTCAACCCGCCGCTCCGCCAATGACTGCACAACCTTGCGTTCGCGCTCAGGGTCAGCGCCGGAATTAGCCAGGAACACGCTGTAACCGAGATCGTTGGCCGCCTGTTCGATGCCCAGCGCCACTTCAGCAGCAAATGGGTCGTTGATCGTCGTAACCACCAATCCGATGGTCCGCGTCCTTCGGGTGACCAGGCCGCGAGCCACGGCGCTGGGACGATATCCGGCGTCTTCGGCGATTCGGCGAATTTTCGCGGCTGTCTTCGCGTTAACCAGGGGGCTGTTCTGCAGAGCCCGCGAAACCGTTGGGTGCGACACCCTGGCCAGACGGGCGATGTCTTTGATCGAGGGTTGCCGGCGCGGATGCATCGCCCCATTTGGCTGTGTAATGCCAGATGCTTTGTCTCGGTCCTTTTCCGGCATCGCCAAGAAACTCCAATTGCACACGTGTACGGTTTGCCACCAGTCTCCTGTAGCGGACGGCGCCGAGTCAATGCCTCGCGAAGCGAGCGTGCGCACTTTGCAAACCCGGAATCGGTCGGCACGGTAAGCTGTTCAACAGTGCTTCCGCCTGGAACAACCGCCGGCACCCTCGAGCGCCGCATCGGTCTGCGCGCCGCCGTGCTCTTCAACTTGCTCGAGATGATCGGTGTCGGCCCCTTTGTCACTCTTCCGCTGGTGATCGCCGCGGCAGGCTACAAGATGTCAGTCTGGGCATGGGTGCTCGGCGCAACCATTGCCGTCGCCGACGGCCTGGTTTGGGCAGAACTTGGGGCGGCCTTCCCCCGCGCCGGCGGTTCCTACGCCTTTCTCCGCGAGATCTACGGCCCCGAGCGGCAGGGAAACTGGCTGAGCTTTCTTTTTGTGTGGCAGCTTTCGTTCACCGCGCCGCTTTCCATCGCTTCCGGATGCATTGGGCTCTCGGGATTTCTCGCGGTGTTTTGGCCCGGCCTCCAGTCTGCACCTATCCCCGGCCTTCCTGGGTTGCATAACGCAAACTTTGCCGCCGCCGCAACCTGTCTGCTGGTAACGGCTCTGCTCTATCGCAACATCAGCTCCGTGGCTCGAATGGCATGGGTGCTCTTTGCGGGAGTGATAGCCGCGATCGCCGGTGTGATCGTTTCAGGCTTCGCGAACTCAGCCGCGGCCGGAGGTTGGCATATACCGGCTGCCCCGCCGGTAGCCACGATGGTCGCCCTCGGAGGGCTGGCGCAGGGCACGCTGCTGGCAACCTACTGCTACTGGGGCTACTACAACATCTGTTTTCTCGGCGGCGAAGTCCGCAACCCGCAGCGCACCATCCCGCGCGCCATCGTGATTTCTGTCATCCTCGTTTCCGCGTTCTACATCGTGATGAACCTGGCGGTGCTGCCGTCGCTTCACCATGCCGCCAGCGCGGCTGCAACCACAGCGCCTCGCGCCCAGCTTGTCGCCGACATCGCCCGCTCGGCCTTCGGCGCCTGGGCAGGCTACGCTATTGCCGCTCTTATTGTCTGGACTGCCTTCGCCTCCGTCTTCTCGCTCCAGCTCGGATACTCCCGCGTGCCGTACGCCGCCGCACGCGACGGCAATTACTTCGGCTTTCTTGCCGCCCTGCACCCAAAGCATGGAATTCCGCATCGCTCCCTCGTCGCTCTCGGCCTCGTCGGGGCATTCTTCTGCTTCTTTACCCTCACGCAGGTCATCACCATGCTCGTCATCACGCGCATCCTGCTGCAGTTCTTTCTGCAGCAGTTCGGCGTCATGCTGTTGCGCGTGCGCCAGCCCAACCTCCCACGGCCTTTCCGCATGCCCCTCTATCCGCTACCGCCGCTGGCGGCCATGGCCGGCTTCGCCTTTATCCTCGTCAACCGCGCCCACGCCTTTGGCGAGCTCGCGGTGGCCGCTGCGATCGCGATCTCGGGGACGATCCTCTATTTGATCCGGGCGCGGCGCCTTGCACAATGGCCGTTTGCGTCGGCCAACTGAGCCTTGAATTCGATGGCGCCATCGCAGCCTGGCCGGATGAATCCAAAGCAAGGTCGATTTGCGTACGGCCGATATGCACCAGCAAGCCGAAGTGCCAGGTCGTCGAAGCGCGCGACTCTTGTAACGCCGGCTGGCTTCGAGGTGTCTAATAAGTGCTACAGTCGTTCCCCACGCGAGGTCGCAGATGCTTATTGGCAAGCCGCCCGACATTCCCTCCTCAGAAATCACCCCTCGGGGTGAGTATTTCAGCTATCTCAGTCGACGCCGTTTCTTGAAGGGCGCAGCTGTTGCAGGAGCAGCAGCCGTCGGCACAGCCCGCCTCGCTCAGATCGCCTCGCCGCGCGCGGTTTTTGCCGAGACCAAACTGCAAACCGTTCCCAGCCCGTTAACCACGACCGGCGAACAGCTCACCACCCTCGCCGACATCACCCATTACAACAACTTCTATGAGTTTGGCGTCGACAAGGGCGACCCATCAAAAAATGCCGGCGTACTGCCAACACGTCCCTGGACGGTGAAGGTGGAAGGACTCGTCGCCAAGCCGCTCACTTTCGATATTGACGCGCTGCTGAAACTTCGCCCACTCGAAGACCGCGTCTACCGCCATCGCTGCGTTGAAGCGTGGAGCATGGTCATTCCGTGGGTGGGCTATTCGCTATCCGAGTTCATCAAGGAGTGCCAGCCGCTCTCGACGGCCAACTACGTTCAGTTCCTCTCTTACTACGATCGGCACGTTGAGAAGTGGTCAGGCGAGAGCACGATCTTCTGGCCGTACTCCGAAGGCCTGCGCATGGATGAAGCCATGAATCCCCTCACTCTTCTCACCTTCGGGCTCTATGGCGAAACATTGCCCAACCAGGACGGAGCACCGGTGCGCGTGGTCATTCCCTGGAAGTACGGCTTCAAGTCTGCCAAGTCCATCGTCACCGTACGCTTCGCTGCCAAAGAGCCGCATACCACGTGGAACGACATGGCGCCGACGGAGTACGGCTTCTACTCCAATGTGAACCCCAACGTCGATCATCCCCGCTGGAGCCAGAAGACTGAGCGCCGCATCGGGCTGCCGTTTTATGAGCAGCGCCGAACCACGCTCATGTTCAACGGTTATGCCGATCAGGTCGCGTCGCTGTACACGGGAATGGACTTGAGGAAGCACTTCTAAAAACAGGGAACAGAAGTGGAACACACTCATCAACTGAGAAGCAGGCTTGTCTGATAACGCTCCTACGATGAACCGGACGACACTGGTTGTTTTGAAAATCCTCACCTGGACTGCCTGCCTGTGGCTTGCCGCACGGCTGGTCTGGGGCGCCGTGACCAACAACCTCGGCCCCGACCCCACGGCCAGAATCGCGTTTTCGACGGGATTGGCCACGCTCTATCTGCTCACTCTCACGTTGGCTGTCACGCCGCTGCGCCGGATTTGGCCGCGTCTCGGCTGGCTCATCAAGTTCCGCCGCCTGCTGGGTCTGTTTGCGTTCTTCTACGCAACATTGCACATGCTCACCTATGTGGCGCTCTACTCCGGCTTCAGCCTGGCAGCCATGGAGAGCGACATAGCCAGGCGCCGCTTCATTACCATGGGCGTTGCCGCGTACATCCTGCTGGTGCCTTTGGCGCTCACCTCGACAACCTGGGCCATCCGCAAACTCGGCGGCAGGAACTGGAATCGCCTGCACAAACTCGTCTATGTCGCCGTCATTTGTGGCGTGATTCACTACTGGTGGCAGGTCAAGACCGGCGTTCTCAAGCCGCTCGACATCACGATTGTGGTTGCCGTGCTTCTGCTGGCTCGGCCTGTGATCAATCTGGTGCAACGCCGCAGATCTCGATCCAGCGTCCCCGCCTGAGCAGCGATTACGGTCTTACTCTGCGATTTCCAGCATTTCAAGAAACTGCAGCATTCCCAGTCGAGGGTGCCCCCGGTCCCTCGCCTTTGGGGACAGGGGAAGTCGCACGTTGGTTTAGATGATTTCGAGCATTTCACGAAATTCCAGCATTCGCTGCGCTACCGGACCCCAGTTCCTCCGGTGCAGCGGCGTCGGTCCCAGCCGTTCAAGCGCCTTCATGTGCTCCGGACAGCAGTACCCTTTGTGCCGCGCCAGCCCATAGCCGGGATACACGGCGTCGAGCTCCACCAGCAGCTGATCGCGATGCACCTTGGCCAGCACGCTGGCCGCCGCGACCGAAAGGCTGCGCGCATCGCCTGCTACCACCGCCTGCTGCGTGCCGGGCCAGTCGATCGTGTCAAGCCCGTCGATGAGTAGATAATCCGGCGCAAGCAGCAATTGCTCGACCGCCAAGCGCATCGCCAGCAACGACGCGCGACGGATGTTGATGCGGTCGATGGTCTCCACGTCGACAGCCGCGACTGCCCAGGCCGCAGCCTTGCGGCGAATGGCTACGGCGAATCGGTTGCGCTGCTCTTCTTTCAGCTTCTTCGAATCGGTGAGGCCGCGCGGGCGCCAGCCTGCAGGAAGAATGACAGCAGCCGCGACCACCGGCCCGAACATGGGGCCGCGTCCCACCTCATCGATGCCGGCAATGCGTTGCGCCCCGAGCCGCCGGGCAGCGTTCTCCAGCCTCCATCCGCAAACCGGTACCCTCGCCATGCAGCCAGTATAAGAAGCCTTGAGCAAGCGTCAGGTGGAAAAGCCGGTATCGCGCGGGCAATCGATCTTCCCTCGAGATATCAAAAAAACAACCCCGGCCGCAGCCGGGGTGTCCTTTAGGCCATGACGGCGCAGAAGGCTAGGCGCGCGCTTTGCCGGTTGCGCGATCGATCTCCTTGAGACGCGCAGCCTTGCCCCGCAGTCCGCGCAGGTAAAAGAGCTTGGCGCGCCGCACCTTGTAGCTGCGGATCAGGTCGATCTTCTCGATCACCTTGGAGTTGTAAGGGAAGATGCGCTCGACGCCCTGGCCAAAGCTCATTTTGCGCACCGTAAAACTTCCCTGCGCGCCTTTATTCACGGCAATCACGAGGCCTTCAAAGGCCTGAAGCCGCTCTTTGTCGCCTTCCTTGATCTTCACTTGAACGCGAATCTGGTCGCCGGGCACAAACCCCGGCAAATCGGTGCGCTTGAGCTTGTCAGCTAGGCGCTGCATTACGGGATGGATTGACATGGTGGTTTCCTGCGATTGGTATTAGAACTTCAAGTTTATCAAAGATTCATGCATTGCGCCTAGCTCCGGCCTGAGGGAACCAGCGATGCGTTGCGCAACGAAAAACACCTCCGCAACTTCCATTTGCGCTATAGTTTCCCCATAGACAGAGTGGTCCCCTCTTTTTATGGATGAAAAACGCGAACTGCTCCGCCACGCTCTCGCCACGCTTGCCTACCGCACGACGCGGGCTTTGGAGAATGCGCCCATTACATTCGGCACTTTTGATGGCGGGGGCCGCCGGCCCGTGCAGATTCTCGCTCATATGGGCGATCTGATGGTGTGGTCGCTATCCATGGCCCTGGGCAGTCCGGCCTGGCGCGATACCCAGCCACTCGAATGGCCTCATGAGGAGCAGCGCTTCTTCCGCGCACTGGCGTCCTTCGATGCTTTCCTCGGCTCGAAGGCCACGCTTCATGCGCCTGTCGAGCGGCTACTGCAGGGCCCGGTGGCCGACGCGCTTACTCATGCCGGCCAGCTTGCCATGCTGCGGCGACTGGCCGGCTCTCCCGTCCACGGCGAAAACTTCTATGCCGCGGCGGTCACCATCGGTCAGGTGGGTTCTGTGCAACCCGCGCCGGTGAAGTCGTTCTAGAACTGGTTGCGTAAATCCGGATTTGAAAGGGCACGGCTTTAGTCGTGTCGCGAAATGCCGCATAAACACTCCGGCTTTAGCCGCTGAGGGAAGTTCCTTTCATCTCCTTACACCATTTATGCAACTAGCTCTGGTGTCCTGGGTCCGAAGTTCGCATCGGAAGTGAGCTACCATCCTCAGCGAATCTTGACGCTTCTGCGCCAAATGAGTCGAAAGCCTGCCATGAGCGAAGATTGCGGAAGCAATCGGAGTCGAATGGGGATCTGCGGTTACTCTTCAACCAACTTGTGACTCGCCACACCCACGATTGCACCCCGGTCGCACATCGAGAGCAGACCAGCCCCTCGACCCCTCGCGTACCCTGTGGAAAACCTTTCGCGATCAGATAAACCGTTCGATATCAAGCGCAATAGACTCTGTAAATATCTGATAAATCGTCATTCGTATATTTATCTTGACAGTCGTATAGATGTGATCTCATAATAATAAAGGGTACTCTAACCCAAATGGAGATTTCAAATGCGCCGTATTCTCGCAACTAGCCTTCTGCTCCCCTCGCTGTTCCTTCCCGCAGCGGTGAACGCCAGCTCGCTCGTGGACGACGCCGCTGCCTCAGCCCCCAAAGTTCGTGTAAGTACCGGGGTGATTGCTCCAAAACTCCTCCATCCCGACCAGATCACAATTCGTACGACCGGTGCAGAATCCACCCTGCCGGCCGACGCTCAGGTTGGCCTTAGCCTTACCGTCGATGAAAGCGGCCGGCCCCAGAACGTCAAGGTCGTCCAGTCGCTGAACCCCTTATGGGATGCGCGCGTAGTCGAAGCGATCAGCCGCTCCCAGTTCAAGCCCGGCACCGTCGACAAGCAGCCAACCCCCGTCGACCTGAACCTCACCGTGAATATCGCCCGCTAATTCCCCGCCGTAATCGCAAATCAGGTTATCCCCACTCTGGCGGCGATCCCCAAACAGGTTTGCCGCCAGCCAACTAACTCTCCCGATGGTTTTGCCCCAACGAGTCGAGGATCAGTTTGTCTTCTGGGCTGAGGGCAGCACGCGAAAGTAGGTCGGGCCGGTTCAACAGGGTCTTCCGCAATTGCTGCTCGCGCCGCCAGCGTCGTATCTCGAGGTGGTCGCCATTGAGCAACACATCGGGTGCGCGCAGGCCGCCAAATTCAGCCGGGCGCGTGTACTGCGGATAATCGAGCAGGCCGCCTGAGCCGTGCTGCGAGCGCGGAACGCCCTCGATATCAGTGCGAATCTCCGAGTCGGCGACGCCGAAGCTCTCAAACTCTCCTGAAGCCTCGTTTCCCAGCACGCCGGGAATCAAACGCATCACTGCGTCGACGATGACTGCGGCGGCCAGCTCGCCACCGCTCAGGACGTAGTCGCCGATGGAAAGCTCCGCGTCGCAATAGAGTTGGTTGATGCGCTCGTCGACCCCCTCATAGCGCCCGCAAATGAGAATCGCTCGGTCGAGGGTGGCGAGCTCGCGGGCGGCGGACTGATTGAACAGCTTGCCTTGCGCCGAAAGCAGGATCACTCGCTTCTTCTGATCTCTGATCTCTTGTCTCTTGTCTCTGGTCCCCATCCCCTCCAGCGCCTCCGCCAGGGGCTCCGGTTTGAGCACCATCCCTTCGCCGCCGCCGAAAGGACGATCGTCGACGGTGCGATGCCTGTCATGCGCGTGGGCGCGCAGATCGTGGGCTTCGACGGCAACCAGTCCTTCCTTCAAGGCGCGGCGCGCGATTCCGTGCTCAAAGACGCCGGCGAAAAAGCCGGGGAAGATGGTGACGATGTCAAAGCGCATACCCCTGATGATAGAGGCTAGATAGATGAAGCGCGACGAGTCGTGACTTGAATCGGCGAACTTTTGAGGTCATTTCTCTGATGCAGCAGCGAAGTCGCGAAAGACAACCGCAGATCCTTCGCTGCTCTCAGGACGACGTTTCGGAGTTCGCTTGCTATTTCGCGCTGCAGCCGCCCACCAGTCTTCCTGGCGGCACTGGCGCCGAGCCATCCAAAATCTTTGGAATGTCGGCGAGCAGCGTGGGTGGCGCCAAATTAAAGAACACTCCCGAGCACTCTAGTTCGCCATTCAAGTGGAAGAGCGCATAGGTCCCCACCGCCCCCCCGGTATAGGTGACTTTGCTGCCCTTGATCAGGTTGTCAGAGGCCACCACGTCGCCGCCCGATTCCAGGGCCTTCAGCCACAGCACATCCCATGGGCTGTTGTCGCCGGCGTTCGAGTCTGGTGCGAACCCCAGCTCCTGCGCCAGGCCGTCGGCCCGCATTACCGCGTCCAAATGCGAAAGCGTCGGAGCCTGCGATTCGACTTGTGCTGGCGGCTGCCCGGGCACTACCGCTACCTTCGACGTGTCGGGCTTGGTCAGCGAATCAAGGAATGTATCCATCGCCGCTGCAATTGACTTCTTGTCCTTATCCGCCTCTGCCTGGTCCGCACCCGCAGGCGAGTTCGGCGCTGCGGTTGTGGCGGGCTTCTCGTCCAGGCACACGCGCGCCGACTCAAGGGCCAGGAACTTCGACAAGTAAGGCGAGCGCGCTTCGTTCACCGTGACCAGCGAATGCGGATCATATGTATCCGGGATCACCACTTGCACGCCCAACGCTCTCAGGTGCCCGGCGATGTCATTCATCAGCGTCTGATCGAGAATGTTCCCTTCCACCGGAGTTTTGACTGTCGTTGTGGTGAACAGAGCCTTCGCGATCGAGATCGCCTCGCCCTCCGGCGTCCCCCCGAGCAGCTTCTCGGCCGAGGAAAGCAGCCCGCGCTGGCTTGCCTTCGGGCAATAATGATTGGCCCGCGTCGTGAGAATATCCATGGTTGAGATGTCTCCGCGCCACAGTTGGAACTCGTCCAGCACGTCCGAGTCCCCGCCAACCACCACCACCCCCGGCGCGTTGCCGTTGGCGCCCTTCGACGCGCACTTGGCATCGGCAGCACCCAGGCCCTGCGCGATGTTGCAGGCGACAACCGCTCCCTCCGCGTCCATTGCGCTGTAGGTAAACATCTCCGATTCGATCGCGAATCCAAGCTTGATCGGCGCCGCTCCGTTGCTATCCGCCGACGCCGCCTGCGCACCATTCTTCTCACTCGATTGGGCCAGCGCTTTATCCGCAGCCGCAAATCCCGCCGCCGTTACGATCAGTACCACTCCTGTGCACCGCACTGCCCAGGCGAGGCGTCTCCATGCATTCATAGCGATTCTCCATTCTCAGATTTTGAGAAGTCTCTGTCTCCGCAAAACCACGCCCGAAAAGGAGGAGACGGATGCCTGGGGGGACCCTGTTCAGGGTGCTTCCGGGAGTTGCCAGTAATACTAGCACCGGCCGTTAGCATTGACGAAGAAAACCGAGTTTTAGACCCACTCTCGCAGAAACCTCAGCAGATGAGGCGATCGGCGCGACGGATTGAGCGGTGCGATTCGCGCATGGGCCATCCTATAATGGCAGCAAATTGCAATGGCAGATTTTGAATCGTGGTTGAGGCGCTGGCAGGCGGCCGGGGCAGTAGACGAGCAGACTGCGGCGCAGATCCGCGCGCACGAGGCGCTGGCTGCCGCCAAGGCCGATGGCGCTGGCGAAAAGACTGCCGACGCCGGGCAGCCGGTCGCGGCACCAGCCGGCGCGCATACCCGGGGTCCCCAGCGACAGGTTCACGTCGCTGGGGTGGATACCCGGGGTCCCCGGCGACAGGTCCACGGGGCTGGAGCGGACTGGCAAGGAATCACCGCGATGACTCTCGGCGCGATTCTGTCGGCGTGCGGAGTGCTGCTGTTTGTCTCGGTGCACTGGAACGAGTTGGGTCCGGGAGTGCGGTTTGCGCTCGTGTGTGCCATGGTGGTGGGGTTCCACCTCGCCGGCGCTCTCGTGCGGGCGAACGATCGCGGGTTCAGCACTGTGCTGCACGCGGTGGGAACGATCGTGGCAGGCCCGGCCATCGCGCTGACTGCGCAGATCTTTAGCGTCGAGGAGCATTGGCCGGGAGCCGTTTTTCTATGGGCGCTGGCGGCGCTGGCGGGGTGGTTGTTGCTGCGCGACCAGGCGCAACAGACGCTGACCTTGCTGCTGGTGCCGGCCTGGATGTTTTCGGAACTCTGGGTTCATGTCCATGGAACCATGGTGAACGACTACATCGGCGCGGATGCCTATGTCGGTCGCCTCCTCTTCGTTTGGGCTACTTTGTATCTCACTTTCTTCATGGATTCGCGCCGAAAGGCGGTGAAGTGGATTTTGTTTGTCGGGTCAGTAGTCGTCTCAATCATTGCAATTGGCTCGATGCTTCAAGGGTGGTCTTCCTGGTCGTCCATGCAAAGCTTCATTCCTTTCGGCACCCGTCTGTGGGCGTGGGCCGCGATCGCCGGTGTGCCGTTGATCGTCGCCGCTTTCCACGGCCATAAGGGGTTGATCCCCGTCACCGCAGCGATTGCGTTCGTGATTGCGTTGCCGTGGTGTTGCTACTCGTGGACTCGGAGCGTCGCCTACGGCAACGGGACCAGGGACACGTTTCGAGGTACTGAGCCGAACCTTTTAGCCTACCTGCTGGTGGCGAGCTTCGCGGTGTTCCTGTGTTGGTGGGGCATGCGGCTCGCCTCGCGCGCGCTGGCGAACCTGGGCGTGGTGGGATTCGCAATCGTTGTCGTGTGGTTTTATTCGAGCGACGTGATGAGCAAGATGAGCCGCTCGCTGGGATTGATCGGGCTGGGCGTGGTGTTTTTGACGGGTGGCTGGGCGCTGGAGAAGATGAGAAGAAGGATTCTGGCTGGGATCGAAAGCAGCCAGTCAGCAAGTAACAGGTCGGCAACAGGAGCACGATGAAGATCGGGCGCTTCACACTCTCGGCGGCGTCACTCGCGGTGCTGGCGATCCAGTTGTTGCTGGTGTCGACGATTGCGGCGAAGTATCTCTATCAGCGCTGGACCTGCCCGCGGGTGTGGGTGCGCGCCGTGGGGTACGATCGGGAGCTGCCGATACGCGGAAGGTATCACGCGCCCCGGTTGATTGTCGACGGCTGCCAGAGCACCCTGCCGTCGGCGAAAGCGGCGCAGTTTCCCCGCGACGTGAATGGGGCAGTAAAGCCGGGGCCGTACGTGATGCGGCCGATGACGGTGAGCTTTCGTGCGAACCTGAAAGTAGAGAACAACAAGTTAATCGCAGTGCAGGTGGAGGGTGACGAGAGCGGGACGACCGGCGAGGAGGTGCAAGCGGTTCCCGGTTCGGCGTGCGACCAGATGCGGCTGGAACAGCCCGTGGATTTTTTCCTCGCAGGGAAGGCGCAGAGCCCTTTGCCGCTGAAGCCGGGTCAGGAATTATGGATGGAGGTGACGGTACCGCCGAAGGGAACGCCAAGGCCGTTGCAAATGGCAGTGAAGGACAACGGTGTGTGGAAGCCGCAGTGAGGCAGCAGCGGAGCTAGCAGCCGGAGAAAGCAGAAAAGAAGGGGACAAGATGATCGAGGCCGAGAGAATAGTCAAGGAGCGGGAGCCAACTGCCCGTGAGCATTGGAAGCAGGGTGAGATGCCGATTTGCGAGATCATCACGGCCAAGGGAAAGCAGCTTGGTTTTGCGCGCAACACGCAATCGCGGCCCCTGCAGGAAACGATCGAAGCCGCCTGGCGAGATGCGGCCAGCCGGCTCGACGGCAAGCGGGAAGCGGCGGAGTGAGCGGGCGCTAGCCGATTTCGCAAGGCTCGTGCGCGGAGTCAGATGGGAGGAGTCCTGGTCGGATTCAAATCCACCAGGCCTTCGGGCAGAGCCATCTCCAAGCGTTTGGCGGCGAGGTCGATCGTGCGCAGGTAGGCCTTGGCAAAGGGGACGAGGATTTCACGTTTCGCTCCGTGAACCACGAGAAGGGGCGTGGGACCGGCGTTGCGGTCGACGTCTTCGATGACGCCGACTTCGACAGGAGCGGCCGGCGACACATCGACAAGAACGCAGCCAATGAGGTCGCCGATGTACGTCTCGTCTTCGGCAAGCGGCGCACGTTCTGAGTGGGGGATGACGACGCCTAGCCCTTTAAGAGCTTCTGCAGCCGAGATGGAATCGACGCCGGCGAAGTGAAGGACAATGCCGCCCTTGTGCAGCCAGTGATTCGTGAGTTCGATTTCGCGTGGCGCTCCCGACGACCGGGTAAGGGCATCGGAAACGAGCGCCCCCGGTCCGGATTCTCGGACCGGGGAGAGAGCTAGTCCGTCTGCGGCGATCAGCCACAGCTTGCGGCGCTCCGCGAATTTTTCAGGAAAGTCGGTGAGGAGGTCGGCGAAGACCTCGCCTTTGCGGCCCTGGGGACGGCGAATGCGCGCCAGCCACACCCATGCGTCTGGCGCGGTCATGGGCAGCTCCGGCGGGGGGCCCAGTGAGCCGGCGCCCCTAACCTTCGTCGTCTTCTTCGAGGATGTCAAGCGTGTAGCGGTGGTGCAGTTTCATGCTGACGGCGCCCAGGATGGTGCGCACCGAGCGTGCTGTGCGTCCCTGTTTGCCGATCACCTTGCCCACGTCCTGCGCGGCAACGCGGAGCTTGAGAACAGTATTCTCGTCCCGGTTGACGGATTCGACTTCAACAGCTCCCGGCTCGTCTACCAGAGCCCGCGCGATCTCGCGGACCAACTCGTCAACTTGGACCATGTCTCGGGTCATGATCTTGCACCTGACCATTTCGGTTCACAGTTTTTCGTCACTGGAACGTGGGGGAATAGTACCACTCAAACCTTCGATGAGCAAAGGTTTGTGCGCCCGCACACATCGGCGCCCTGGGGACGCATGTTGGGCAACAAATACGGACAGTCCGGCGGCGGCCGGTCAGGAAACAGACTCGACCGGGGCGGCGTCGGCCTGCGTAGCAGGAGCAGGTTCAGTCGATGTGGTTGCAGCCGCGGCCGGATTTTTGGTCACCAGCTTTTCCATGGTCGGCGACAGCGTAGCCCCCTTGCTGCGCCAGTAGGCGATGCGGTCGTGCTTCAGGTCGACCGTGGCCGGACTGGTGCGGGGGTTGTAGGTGCCGACAACTTCAATCGAGCGGCCGTTGCGGGCGCGGTCCTTTTCGATCACCACAATACGGTAATAAGGCTGTTTACGGGCGCCAACGCGCGCCAAACGAATCATCACCACGGCGAGTCAGTTCCTTTCAGATTCCTGAACTTGGCTGTGCTTCCCGGGTTGCTTCTCGAAGAAAGTTAACCCTGGCACGGCAACGGCCGGACGAGATGCGCCCGGCCGCACAGGTCACAACATCTAAGTATCGCCGAAAGCAGGCGCTTGAAG
>Ga0187851_10001543_pt1 | contig 21936 bp, 20 predicted proteins | sample June2016WEW_6_10_FD_132997 | JGI IMG/M metagenome (GOLD analysis project Ga0187851, IMG submission 132997) | Peatland microbial communities from SPRUCE experiment site at the Marcell Experimental Forest, Minnesota, USA - June2016WEW_6_10 | ecosystem: Environmental > Terrestrial > Soil >...
TACGGCGGGAGTCCGCGCTCACCTCGGCCGCGAATGGCAGGCCAGCCAGCGCGCGGACCGCGGACACGGCGAGCGTCCCAGCCGGGCGACCGTCGTCGAGGGCGTGCGCGTCGCCGCAGCATTCGGCCGCGAGCCGCCCGATCGGGATTCCTCGCGACGGCAGTCGTCGCAGCACCGCCGCCACCTGGTCAAGCAGCGCCAGCGCCACATTAGGTGAAGGGGCTAGGCGGCGCACGACGCCGGTCGCGTCGAGCCACCCCCGCCAGGCGGCTAGTTCGTCGCGGCCCACTACGGCGTCGTCCAGCGGCGCGAAGGCGGCCGCCCAGGCGGATGCCGTATCCGTCCGGTCGCGGTTGCGGTCCCGGAGCGGACCGGTCAGCAGCGCCACGGCCTCGGCCAGCCCGCCCGGCGCGGCCCCGCTCTCGCGCAGCACCCGGTCCACCTCGGGCAGCGACACTGACAGCGACGTACCAGAACGGGGCGGCCTGCCGGTCAGCCGTTCGACCGCCCGCCGCTGCTCCACGGTCGCGTCGGCCAGGGTCACGGTCCCGGCCAGCGGGCGGCCGGCCTCCAGCCGGTCTCGCGCCCGCCGGACCAGCCACGCGGTCGGCTCACCGCCAAGCAGGCGGTGCAGCCTGGTGCCGTCCTCCGCCGCGCCGGTCACCCTATCAGTCACACTGGCACTCGTTCGGCCCTACGGCGTTCCCGGCCGTCCCATCGCCACGGCGTGACCAGGACCGCGTCGACGCCATCCTGGCGGGCGAGCTGGCAGATGCCAAGTCCGGGCACTTGCGGGTAGCAGCCCCACTCCCGCTCGCTGGTCATGACCACGTCCATGTCGAAGGTGGCGAGCAGGCCCAGGCATTTGGCGCGGGAGTCGTCGTCCACCCCGGCGAACGCCTCGTCGAGCGCGATCAGCCTCGGGGCGCGCGGGTTGCCGGCCGACTTGTAGTGCGACGAAGCCGCCGCGAAAAGCGGAACCGATACCACCAGCGCGCGCTCGCCGCCCGAAGCGGGGCCGGTAGCGGGCCGCCACTGCCCGTCCTGGTACCGCTGGATCGCGAACTCATGCCAGCCCCGGTAGTCAAGCGCCGAAGTCAGCGCCTCGGCCCAGCCGGCCGCCGGATTATCCGCGTGCTCTGCGGCGATCCGCTGCTGCAGGAACGCGCCCACAAGCGCCCGGTCAGCAGCGGACCACGCGTCGATCGTCTGCCGGAGCTTGAGCCTGACCCGGTCGAGGCCCTCGGGCGCGTTCCTGGCCTGCTGCCAGATCAGCCGCAGCTTCATGCCAGTGGACGTCGGCCGCGACTCCAGTTCGTCGTTCATCCGCCTGACCTCGGCCTCGGCCGCCGATATCAGCTCGTGCAGCGTCCCCGCCACCTCGTTGAGCAGGTGATTCTCCAGGATCTCCCGTTCTCGCGCCGACAGCAGCGTGGTTCGCTGCTCCACCTCCGCCGCCAGCGCCTCGGCCAGCCCCGGCAGATCGTGGCTACGGCCCTGGAAGACCACGTCGATCACGATGACTCCCTCGCTCAGCGTCAGCCCCGCCGAGTGCCCGTGCGTGGCCATCGCGTCCGCCAGCAGCTTGTGCTCCTCGGTCACCCGCTTCTGGATCCGGTCCCACGGCGCGTCCCCGTCGTCTACGGAGTCGAGTTCGGCGTTGACGGCGCGGGCCAGGATCACCGTCGGCGTCGCCGCCCACGGCTGCTCCACGTCTGGGATCTCCAGCGAGGTCACCGCGACCCGCAGCAGCCCGGTGGCGGCGAACGCCTGGAATTCGCGCACCGCGTCGTCCCGCAGCCGCGCCGCATCCTCGACCTGCGTCCGCAGTTCGCCCTGTTTCCCGTCCGCCTTGCCGCGCGCCTCGAGCGCCCCCTGTTCCCGCCGACGGGTGTCCCCCTGCATAACCTTCAGCCGGCCGAGAGCCGTGCTCACCGTGGCCAGCCGCTGCTGCAGCTCCTCCACCGCTGTGCCGACGGTGGCAAGCAGTTCCTGGTACGTAGCCGCCGCCACGCCGGCCGCCTCCCGCGCCTCGGCGGCCCGCTCGCTCGCCTCAAGCAGTAGCTGTCGGCTATCGGTGAGTTCCGTCTCCGCGTCGGCGGCGGCGCGGATCGCGGTGTACGCCGCCTCGGCCGCCGGCCAGAGAGCGGCGAGCGCCACCCGGTGGGCACCCAGCCCGTCCCGCACCGCGGCAAGCTCTTCCTGGTCCGCAGGCAGGCCGACATCGACCGCGAATTCCGCCGCCCGCACCTGCGCGCCCGCCAGTTCCGCCTGCCGCTGCTGGAGCTTCGCGGCGGCCTCCGCATGATCCCTGCGCGCCTGCGCGAGCTGTTCGCGCCGCGCAGCGGCCTTCGTGTGCGCCTCGCGCACCCCGTCGTCCGGCGGTACGCTGCGGTGCTCGTCCGCGATGCGATTCTGTCGCGCCGCTATATCCGCCAGGTCCGCGTCGAGGCCCTCGATCGCCGCGCGCTCAGCATCGAGCCCTCGCTCAAGCTGCTCGATCCGCGCCCGCCGCGCAGCCTCCCGCGCCCCCTCGCCGATATAGCCGGCCTGGTCCTTGCGCCAGGCGCCGCTCAGCACCCCGTTGGACCACCGCCCGTCCATGGTCACCCATGTCCCGCCGCTGCCGGCCGTCCCAGGCCCACGTCCGACAGCACTCAGAACAGATGCCACCGACTCTTCCCGCAACGCTCCAGCTTGGAGGTCATCAGGATCGATCGCGGGCACTAGCAGGCCGGCGCACGATTCCCCGGCCACAGGGGCAAGCCCGGAGACCACGATCGCGTCCCCGTCGACGAGGTTCCCGTCGGGTGTCACCCACGCGTCGAGAATCCCCGCCGCCTCGAGCGCGGCCTCCAGCCCGGCGCGCTCGTCGTCAGCCAGGCCCGGCGCGAAGTCGGTCACCTTCCACAGCGGCGCGCCGGGACGGCCGTCGCGGATCCCCGATGCCCGCGTATGCGGAGTCGGCGGGGCGTCGTGGCCGCCCGCGCGCAGTCGGCCTATCTCCTCTGCCAGCTCGCCAGCCCGCGTCGCATGCCGGGTCCGCTGACTGCTGAGTTCCCCGGCCAGCCGGCCGAGCTCCGCGCCGGCCGTGCGGGCGGCGTCGTCGATGATCGCAGCCGCGGGGTTCGCACCCTCACCAGTCAGGCCCCAGGATTCCAGGACGGCGATTAGCTCGTCGGGATCGGCCACGCGCAACTCGGCCAGACCGCTCAGGTACGAGCGGTAGGCATCAAGGATCAGCCGCATCCGTTCCTCTACTGCCAGGTCTGCGGCCGTGACCCGGTCCGCCGCGGCCTGGACCTCAGCCGACAGCCTGCCTTCCGCTTCCTGCGTGGCCCGCAGCTGCCCGCGCTGGTCGGCGACCTCGGCGAGCAGGCGGTCCAGCTGCGCGACGGCCCGCGCCTGCCTGTCGGCGATGGCCTGGGCGTCCTGCCTGGCTCGGGCGAGAATGTCGGCGGCCGGCGCCTCGGCGGCATCCAGGTAGGCAGCGGCCGTGCGGTGCAAGCCGTCGGCCCGTTGGGCTGGCGGGGAGGCATCCGGACCTGCGCTTTCGAAGTTCGGGCCGTCAAGTGCCGCGACCGCTGCCTGGTGCTGCTGCGCGCAGCCCGCGTCAGCAGCCGTGGCCACGGCCTCGCGCAGCGCCTGGCCGAGCTTGTCACGTCCGGTACCGGCCCGGTGCGCGGTTAGGGTCGCCTTATCGGTGTACCGCGTGACCTGGCCCGCATGCCGGTCCCGGTCGGCCTCTTGGACTCGTGCCGCTTTCTCCTTGCGGTCGGCGTCCTGGCGGAGCTGATCGAGCCGCTCGGCGTCGCGCATCGCGGGATCGGCCTGCAGCGCGTCCCGGCGCGCTTCCAGCTCGGTACGCTGCTCCTCCAGTTCCGTGAGCTCACGCTGCGCTTCATCCAGCTGCTGCTGGGCGGCCGTGAAGGCCTCCTCGGCGGCGGCGAGGTCCCGGCTGAGCTGTTCATAGCGGCTCTGCGTTAGCCTCGGCCCGGCGGCCTTGCGCTTGGCCGCCACCTTCGCGTACCGGCGGTAGTGGCTCAGGAAGGCGGTCGCCGCCTCCTGGGCCTCGGCGAGGGAACGCAGCGCGTCGCGCTCCTCATCGAGACCGCGGAACGCCTCGGCAACGGTCGTCACGAGGCCGGGGCTGAGCGGGGGCAGCGCCTCGGTGAGCGCCCTGGACAGCAGCTTCTCGTCGGGCTTCTTCGACAGCTGCGGCTGGCGCAGCTGGATCAGCAGGTTGACCAGGGCCTCGTAGCGGTGCGGGCCGAGGCCGAACAGGTGCTCATCTACCGCCCGGCGGTAGTCGGCCGCCCGGTCATACACGAACCCGTGCTGGCCGATCTCCTCCCGCAGCTTCTCCCTGGTGAGCGGGACACGGCTGTCGGGCAGCAGCTGCAGCTCAGCACCGGGGCGCTGGCTGGTGACGAAGAACCAGTGCCGTGCGATGCCACGCCCGGCGACGGCCTTTAGCCCGCAGCCGATCGTGCAGAACTCCTCGGTGCCGTCGGCGCCCCTGCGGCCGAACTCCAGCCAGGTGTAGCCGAGGCGCTCGGGGCTGGGGTGCTTGCCGCCGAGCAGCAGGTTCCACTCCATCCGCTTCTGCCGGTCGCCGTCCGGCTCTACCCGGTGCGGCGCGAGGTCGCCGTCGAGCAGAAACGGCAGCGTGAGAGCGAGCACCTTGGACTTGCCGGTTCCGTTGTTGCCGCGCAGTAGCAGACGGCCGTCGTGGAACCAGAACTCTTCCTGGTCGTAGTAGAACATGTCGACCAGGCCGGCCCGCAGAGGCTTCCACCGCTCAGAAGATGGTGCCCGCAGCATCAGCCGCCGCCTTTCTGGTCTGGCTCGTTCCGGTCTTGCCCCTGGGGGGACTGCCGGGCTCCCGGATGGTGGGCTCGGCGAGGGTGAAGCGAGCGATGGCCGGGCGGCTGCGGATCACGGTATCGGTGCTGTCGCGGGTGACCTTGATGTCCACCTCGATGAGGCGCAGCGCGGTGAGCTTCTCCAGCGCGACCTTGAGCAGTTCGATCTCCGCGCCGGGATCGGTGACGCCCTTGCGCCAGTAGCTCGCGTGCGCCTGCGCCGCCTGCCGGACGAACGCGAGCAGCTCGGCCCGCGGCGCCCGTGCCCGGCCCGCCAGGTACTCGGCGACCAGCAGCGTGACGTGCCCGTCGGTGCGCTGCTCGGGCATCCGCACGTCGGTGAGCTCGTCGTCCGGGTCCACCATGGCGATGCCCTCGGCGCGCAGCTCCGGCAGCAAGGCGGTGGCCTCGCTGATCCGCCCGGTGATGTTGTGCCGCTGGGCGACCAGGTAGGCCCGCTCGTCTTCAGTCAGCTCGTCGTAGTAAACGATCGGGTCGTCGAGCAGCCGCCGGGTGAGCATTCTACGCAGCGCCTGGTTGCGCAGTTCGTCGGTCTCGGCGACCGGCTCGGCGGTCAGCTCCGCGAGCCTTGCCTCGAACGAGCGGGCGCTGATGGTCGACGGGCCCCTACTGCCCGTCAGCAGCACGCCGAGTACCGGCCGGCGCACGTCGTACAGCACGTCGGCGCCTGCCGACCAGTACGCATCCTCGTCTCCGGCGACCCGGTTGAGCACGCCCCAGGCGAGCAGCAGCCGGGCCACGGCCACGAGGTCGGCGCGGTCGCTCCTGCTGTCCAGCGTCAGCATGAACCCGGTGGCCGCGAGGCCAGGTTCGGCGGCGGCCGTCAGCACGTCGTCGGCGAGGCTGCCGAGCGTGGTCTGCGCGTCGGCGCGGGCTAGCGCCGACAAGGCCAGGCAGAGAGCGACGTACCGGCGGCGGCTGAACGGCTCCCTGTTGTGCCCGCGAGCGGGATGGGTAGCGTCGGAAGCCAGCGGGGCGGTCTTGAACAGCCGGGCCGTCTCCGCGTCCGCGGCCAGCCGCCAGCCCGTCTCCCTGCGCAGCCAGCCGCTGAGCGCCGGCAGGTGCCGCCGGACCAGCATGAGCGACTCGGCGTCGTCGGCGGCGACAAGCAGCGGCTTGGCGAGCAGGGCGCGGAGGGCGGCCTGGCGCTGCGCCTGTTCCTCGGCGGGGATCATGGCACCAGGTCCGTGATCTCGATGACGTGCTCGGGGCCGGTGAGTACCCCGTCCTCGGTCTTGATCGTGGCCGTGCCGTCGTCTGGGGCCAGGCGCAGCCGCACCTCCAGGCTGCCGTCGTTAGTGACGGTCTTCACCTCGGCGTCGCCGGGCGCGCGTGCCGCGAGCGCGTCGCCGAGCAGGCTGAGGAAGAGGGGGAACGCCCTCGGGTCGAGCACGTCCAGGTCGGACAGCAGCGTCGGCCCGCTAGTGCGCAGCCGCCGTCGTGCCTCGGCGGTCTGCGCGGCCTCGTGCTCCGCCTGGCGGCGCAGCAGCTCCTTGGCCGCGGAGCGGTCCTTCACCTGGCTGGGCTTGCCGCGCCGCTCGTAGCTCCCGGTCTTCCTGAGCTGCGGCGAAATCCGGATCGGCGGCGCCTCGCCCCACGGCGTCCCGGCCGGCACATTTTCCCACTCATCCGCGGTCTCGCCGGTGACGGACAGATGCCGGGCGGGGGACAGGCCGAACGCCGCCCGCCACAGCCGGTGAGCCGCCGCGTCGTCCGGTGCCTCAGCGAACCACCGGGCGAGCGCAGCGAAGTCCGCCGACCGGTCCGACCGGCCGGAACGCCGCTCGTTAAGCAGGCCGACCGTGTCGACGAGCTGCTTAATCGCGGTCACGGCAGCCTGCCGCAGCAGCCTGGCCTGCGATGGATGCCCCGCGTCGCGCGAGGTGAACCAGTCGTCCAGGCCGCGCCACCGGTTTCGCCACGCGTCGAGTGCCTGCTCTTCCTCGTGGGCCAGCGCCCCGGCCGCGTCCGCCCCCTCGGGGGCCGCGTCGGCGGCCTCACGCCTGGCGGCGATCGCCAGCAATCGCTCATGACCGGCGGCTTCCAGGTCAGTGAGGAGGACCGCGATCTGGGCACCGGAGTTGGCGAGGTCGGCGATGAACCGGTTGATGTAGTCGATCAGCCGTTCCTTGTACGCGATGAAGCCGTCGATATCTCCGTCGGAGAAGTCGATCGCGCGCCGCAACGCGGACATGAACGCCTGTGCGTTATCGGCCAGTGAGGAGAACCGCTCCGCTACCGATAGCAGCAGCAGGTGAATCTTGGCCGGATCGGGATCGCTCTCCCTGGCCAGCGCGAGCAGCGCCTGAAGCTGGCCGGCGATGTCGGCCAGGGCGACCGACTGGAGCTGGCCGCGTCGGCCGATCGCCTCCTCGTAGAACGCGATTGCCGACTCGGCCGCATGTCCTTCTGCCGTGAGCTGGTACAGCGACCGCTTGCGGTGAAAGTCCTCCACCGTGGTGACGCGGCTGGTGTCGACGTCGGCCTGCAGGTTGCCCCACCTCACCAACTGGTCGAGCGCCTCGGTCAGCTGGTCATCGGAATCGACCCGCAGCTCTGCGGCGACGTCCTCCGGGCGCAGGTGCACGATGAAGCGGTCCTTCGCCTGCGCGAAAGCCCGGAGCAGGCGGCGGTACTGCTCGGCGTGCGGAACGCCAAGATGGGTGAAAGGCTGCGCGACGGGAATTTCGCCCTGCGACTTCCCCCGGCCGCGCGCCGACGAGACCACTTCGTCAGCCACGCGTACATCGTGCCGCATGCCACCGACAAAGGGCGCCTGTTGTGACGGCTAGGTCCTTTCGGCCAGCGGGGCTTCCGTCTCGTGGCCGCCGGTGTCCCGGCACGCGCAATCGGCGCCGTTCGGGGCGCTGACCGCGCTGTTCGGCAGTTCAGAGGAAGACTGTCGCATGGCTCAGAGCATGCGCCAGGGCATGGCCCCTCGGTATCCGCATGATGACTGCAGTCGCCGAGGGAGAGTTCATCCGGACCGTACGCCGGTGCATCGGCGCTGACAACCGCCGTGGCGCCTCGCAATCTTGTACAACGGCAGGTATAGGCCATCCGGCTTCGAATCGGGCGGAAATGGCCGTAGGCCGGGATTGTGTCCCGGCCTACGGCCATCGGGTGGTGCGGGGTGGGGGAGGAGCTGTCAGCCGGACATCTGGTTGTTGCCGTGGACCAGGTAGTTGTCCAGGGCGGCCTGGGTGGCGGCGTTCATGGTGCCGGTCTGGGGGAGACCAGCCTGGCGCTGCAGGTCCTCGATGGCGGCGGCAGTCTGCGTGCCCATGATCCCGTCAACGGGGCCCTCGTAGTAGTTCAGCTGGCCCAGTTCCTGCTGCAGCTTCTTCACCGACGCCGACGGGGTGACGGCCGGGGAGGCCGGAGTGGTCGGCTGCGCCGGGCTGGCCGGGGCCGAGCTCGCGGCGGAGGCGGCCGGGGCCGAGGTCGAGGCGGCCGGCGCCGAGGTCGAGGCGGAAACGGCCGGGGTCCTGGTGGTGGCGTGGTTGTGGGTCAGGCCGACGGCGGCCAGGATTATCAGGGCCGCGGCGATGATCGTGCCGATGACGATGGCCCAGATGCGGTACCAGGACGGGCCCTGGCTGCTCGGGCGCGGGGCGCGGTGGCTGGTGTCAGGCTGGCTTGTGGCCGGGCGGTCGTCGGTGTAGTACTGGGTGCTCATGGCGGGGTCTCCGTGTTCCTCGGCTGGCTCCTTGCTGGTAAGTCCAGTTTCGATCCGGCCGAGAGCAAACTCCCTAGAGAAACTCCCTAGTTTTCCAGAAGGACTGGAAGAACCTCACCTCGCAGCAGCAGGCCCTGTTCCGCAAGGTGATCCTGGAGGCCTTCGTGCCGGACCTGGCGGCTCCTGACCGGCCGTTCCGGCCCGGCCAGCGGGTTAAGGGGGTGGCTGCTCATCCGGGCGTGTTCGAGATGACATGGGATAATGACGGCCGGGCGACCTTCAGCTATGGGGAAGAATGCGTACCGGGCCAGCCGCACGTCACCTGGCGGCGGATCGGAACCCACGCCATCTTCACCCGGCCGCCCCGCCCGTGAGACACGTCGACGGTCATTCCCGCGCAAACGCTGCCGCTGGTTTGCGAAGCTGACGAAATTCCCGGGGAGCATTGGTTTCAGGTGATGCTTGACCAAACCCCTTACAGGGCGCAAGCCCGGCCGTTCGGGGCCGGGTCCGCTCCGTGCAATCCCGGTCCTTCGGGGCCGGGAGGATGTCAAAAGTTCTAGAGTCCGCTGCTGCCTGGTGGCCGGGTCTTGCTCGGACTCTCGGCTGCTTAGTGCAGGTGCGTAGTGCCGTGAATCCCGACGGACATGGCCAAGCCGACGATGAGGACGATGACCAGGATCAGCGCCACCCAGCCGAGCATCAGGCCCGCGAGCGCCAGGCCAGCCCCCTGTTCTCCGGTGCGCTTGATCTGGTGCCGGGCCACATGGCCGAGCACGATCGCCGGGATGGCCACCACCGGCCCGAACACCAACTGCGCGAGCCCGCAGGCGAGGCTCGCCATCGCGAACTCGTTCATCTTGGTCACTGGGGTCACTGGGGTCACCGCGGTCGACCGCGTGGCAGGCAGGTCGATCACGAGCTGGTCCAGGTCGGCGTAGGTGCGCGCGGACAAGGCGTTGTCTAGGCGGCCGTCGTACTCGTCCTTGGACAGCCGGCCTTCGCTGTAGGCCATGTTGAGGCGTTCCACGATGCCGTCGCGGTCGGCGTCGGCGGCCCGCATCTTCCCCCGTTCGCCACTGGCGGTGAACGCCGGGGTGCGCCCGACGGCTTGGATCACGCGAGGCGCGGTCGTTCGTCGTCCGCGCTCATGGTCGGCGATCCGCTGCAACTGGCCGGCCAGCGGCGGAGTGTCGTTGTCCGGGATGAGCGTGGTGTCGTAGTCGTGCATCTGCACCACCCCTTACCGTGACGCTGTAACCGGGGCGCTAGCGTGGCAAGTGCCGTAAGTCCCGGCGACAGTCACTAGGAGTCCGGCCATAGTCACTAGGAGATGGCGGCTCACACTGTCGGAAGCTTGTCCAGGCCGATGTAGCTGGCGACCATCACCTTCGTCCTCCCGAAGTGGCCGCGTTGTCGGTTTTCTCCGGATGCATGGCCAGCGCGTGCCCCGAACGGGATGCCTGATCTAGCCGAAGGTGAACACGTAGGCCTGGATGTCGGGATCGAGGAAGGTGATCTCGAAGTTGCGGTTGGTGATGGGGCCAGGCTGCCGGATGAGCTGGTGGAGTCGTTGTTGGGTCACCGTTCCGTGGCCATGGTCATCAACGTCGGCCCCGTGCGCCGCACCGGGCGGCTGTCCGTCGATGAGCACGCGGAACCGCACCGGCCTGCCCGCCGCGGTGGGCCCCATCACCAGGTGCAGATCGCGGGCGTGGAAGCGGTACGCGATCCGCCCGCCGGCCTGGTTCAGGGTGACGGCCTGTTCCTCCACGGTCCAGTCCCCGGACAGGGCCCAGTGATTGAGTCTCAGCTCCGCCGGGGCCGCATAGGTGTGACGTTTTCCCGGTATCGCGCCGCCCGGGGACGCGAAGTTCTCGGTGCGCTCGTAGCCGGTGTAGTTCTCTGCTGACCTCAGGGCGGCCCAGTCGGCGGGCGCCTCCGCACCGCGGGCATCCACGGATACCAGCTCGTGGCCTGCGTCGGCGGGTCCGTTCTCGGCCAGTAGCTGCTGGATCACCATTTCCGATTGCTGGTATTCGCCTTCGCCGAAGTGGTGGTGCCGGATGCGGCCCTGCGGGTCGGCGAAGTACAGAGCCGGCCAGTAGTGGTTGGCGAAGGCGCCCCATACCGCGTAGTCGTTGTCGATCGCGACCGGGTACTCGACCCGCAAGTCCTGCACCGCGCGGTGGACATTGCCGAGATTGTGCTCGAACCCGAATTCGGGGGTGTGAACTCCGACCACGATCAGCCCGTGGCCGGAGTATCTGCCGGCCCAGGCGCGGACGTAGGGAAGCTGGCGTAGCCAGTTGATGCAGGTGTAGGTCCAGAAGTTGACCAGAACGACCTTCCCGCGCAGGCTGGGGGCTGTCAGCGGCGGCGAATTGAGCCATCCGGTCGCACCGTCGAAGGAAGGCAGCCTGCTCTCGACGGGCAGCCGGGTCGAGGATGTGTGCAGCCCGGCGGGCACTGGCCAATGTCCTGTCATGACAGATCCTTAGAAGTTGTCTGGTCCTTAGAAGTTGTCTGGCTGGCCCGGAGGCCGTCGTATCCGGCCATGATCCTGTTCCTTTCTGCCGTGAGGCTGTTCAGTCCCAGGGTTAGTTCAGGTATCTAGCATCGCCTTCGGGCCGGGCGGCCGCGCCCGGGCAAGTCCCTGGCCGTTACCCCTGCCCGGCGCATCATCAGATGCCAGCGGATTGAGGCCACGCCATACCGAGCCTCCCGATCGCGAAGCCACCGGCCATGCCTCCTCTAGCAGGCGGCGCTGACAAAGTCCGGAAGCCGGGGCATTACAGCACCAGGCTCTCGGTCAGTGGCCGGCGACCTGGCCGCCGTCGACGTGTACGATCTCGCCCGTGATGTACGGTGACGCCTCCAGGAACAGCACGGCGCCGACGACGTCGCGGACCTGGCCGACGCGTCCGATCGGGGGAAGCTGGCTTCCGAGGTCTTGGTAGCTGGAGGCTGGGTGCATGGGCGTCTGGATGATCCCCGGGGAGACGGCGTTGACCCGGATGCCGCGGGAAGCGTACTCGATGGCCAGGGATCTGGTCGCCGCGGCCAGCCCGCCCTTGGTCAGCGCGGTCAGCACCGAAGGCGAGGCCGAGTCGGCGTACTCGGCGACCGTCGCCGTGATGTTGACGACGTGGCCGCCGCTCCGGTTGAGCATCTCGGTGATAGCGCGCTGGGTCAGCCAGAAGAACCCGCCGAGATTGACCCCCGTGATCAGGGAGTAGTCATCGGCGGTGTAGGCGGTGAAAGGCTTGGAAATGAACACGCCCGCGTTGTTGACCAGGGTGTCGATGCGCCCGAAGCGGTCCAGGGCCGCGTGGATGATCTGGTCGGCGGTGGCGGGCAGGGCAGCGTCGCCGCGGAGGGTGAGCAGGTCCGGGTCCTGCGAGGGCTCGATCGTGCGGGCGCTGGTCACGACAGCCCAGCCCTGGCCGCGGTATCCGGTCACCAGCCCGGCCCCGATGCCCTGCGAGCCTCCGGTGATGACGGCGACCCGCTGGTCCTTGGCGCTCATGACCGGCTTCCGGCGCTGGCCGGGTCGCTGGGGTGCGGAGCCAGCGGCGTGATGCTCGTGGTCATCCAGGGATCCAGCGGCAGTGACGCGACGATCGCCTGCATCTCGGCCAGGTCCCCGGCCTGCCACAAACCCAGCGCGTGTCCCGGTTCGGGCAGCCGCCACAACCGGAGCAGGTGTCTCTGGCCGGCCAGTTCCCTCGCCCGCCGTGCCTCGCGCGCCTCGGCGTCCGTGACGGTCTGGCCGGGAGTGTCCGGCGGGATCGTGATCGTAAACGTGGTCAGGAACTCGGCGGCGCCCGGCTGGGGTGGCAGGGCTGGGTCGTTGGGATGCGGCGACAGCGGGGTCACCTCGTCCGTGCGCCACACCCGCAGCGGCATCGAGGCCAGGACCTGCTCGAGCCGGGTGCCGTCGGCTGCGGCGAACAGCCCGAGGGTGCGCCATTCGCCGGGCCGCAGCGGCGGCCGCCACAGCCGGAGCAGGTGCTGCTGGGCCGCCAGCTCGCGCGACCGGCTGGCCTCACGGGCACGGATTTGCTCGACCGCCTCGTCCGGGGTCCCATCCGGAACGGAAGTGGTCATAGTGACCAGGTATTCCATGATGAGTGCCTTTCCGATCAGGCCGAACAGCCTCGGGATCCTCGGGTCCGTCGGGGGACTCGCGTGGCTGCGCCGGCCGGTGGCCCGCCGGTCTCCCGTGCGTCATGTTCTTAATCCTGCGCTCCAAGGCCGCGGCTCGCGCCCGTGAAGACCCTGGTGGCTCACTCCGGTCACGTTCCGGGTACGAGCTGCTCGCCGCCGTCGATGTCGTAGGTCGCGCCGGTCAGGGCGGTGTTGCTCATCATGTGTACGGCGAGGGCGGCCACGTCGGCCGGCCCGACCACGCGCCCGATCGGCAGCGTGGCGCGAAGCTGGTTCCGGCGTCGCTCAAGGTCGTCGCCGAGCAGCGACGCGGACAGCGGGGTGTCGACGAAGCCAGCCGCGATCAGGTTGACCCGGATTGGCGCCACCTCCACCGCCAGGTTGGCGATCAGGGCGGGCAGCGCAGCGGTGGCCGCTGCCATCAGCGACAGGCCCGGGCCCGGGCTACGGGCACCGGTGCCCGCCATGAACAGCAGCGTGCCGCCGGGTCGCACCCGGCCGACGCTGAGCCGTGCCACCTCGACCGCCAGCCAGATGTGATCGTCGAAATCACGGTGCGCCTGCTCGCGATCCAGGTCGGGCAGGGAACCGTAGTACGGGCCGGGGCCGGTGACCATTACGTGGTCAACCGGCGCGGGCAGGCCGGCGAAGAACTCGCCGAGGGCGGCCGCGTCGGTGGCGTCGAACGCCGCGATGCTCCGCGCCCCGAGTTCGGCCGCGGCCTGCTGCAGGCGGTCCGCGTGCCGGGCGGTCAGGACGACGTCAGCTCCCTCCGCGCGGGCCCGGCGGGCCGTCTCCAGCCCGATGCCTGCGCTGCCGCCGATCACGACGACGGTCTGCCCGGGCAGTTCGGGTTCACGCTGGGTGGCGGAGTTGGTTGTGGCGGTGGTCATGGTTCCTCCTCGATGCCCTCGCGCGGCGAGCCGGCCCCCACGACGATCACATCGTAGTCATGACCGTTCATCAGCCCGCGTCCCGCCGGGCCGACTCGTCCACCGTGCGGGTCACCGAGATGCCGGTATGACCTGCATGTTTCGGCGCGATGCCCCGTGCCGGCCGCCGACCTGAGCCTCCGTCGACGGCGCCGAGATGGGGAAGCTGCTGGCGGCCGTGACGCCGCCCGGTGGCGAAGCTAATTAGATTCCGACATCTGCGGTGGTGAGCATGCGGCTTCCTTTCTCGTGTCGAGCCGCTGGAGCCTATCCACGCGCGGGGGAGCCGACGTAGGCTCGCTGGTGGAGAAGTAACTATCAGACTCTGCGCCGGGCCCGCGCACGTGCGCAGGTTACCGCGTCGCTCCGGTCCCTGGCGGCACGCCCAGTCACGGCTGGTTAGGACAGGAAGTGCCTCAGCGATGCATTCCCAATCAAGGGCGCCCCGCCATGGGTTGATAGCGGAACGGCCGAGCGTACAGCCGCCCCGCGATCCGGTGCCCGGGCGGGCAGCTGACCCGCCGGAGGTGACCCTGCGCCTGGCGCAGGATCGCGACCGCATCGCCAACGGCATGAACGACGTCGTGGTGCACCGGTTGTTCTCCGCCGGGCTCTGCCTCCAGACGGCACTGGAGTTGATCGGAAACCATCCCGGGGCCGCGAAGATTCAGGAAGCCGTCGGCGAGCTGGACCTGGCGATCCGGGACTTCAGGAACGTGCTGTTCGATCACTATCAGCCTGATCCGTGACTAGCCGACGTAGGAGTCATACTCGACGTAGCTGATGTCGATCTGGGCGGATGAATTCTCCGGGGCGTGCTCGCCGTTGAGCGCCGACTCATTCTGGATGATCCAGTCCATGCTGACATCGGGCACGTACGTTGAAGAGGTTGTCTGGCCGATGAGCCTGCCGTCAACGTGCAGGCTGAGGTGACCAGGCCACCACTCAATCGTGTAGGTGTGCCATTGCGTCCAGTTAACGTGCGACGGGAATGGAAGCTGGCTGGCACTGGCGCTGTGAACGTAGGCGTATGGCTCCTTGTCCCATTCGCTCTCCGGGAAGTCGACTTCGAAGTTACTGCCGCTGTTATGCGGCCACAGGAGATGCGCGGACTTGTACCCGGTGGTAACTCGGGAGACGCGGACAGTTTCGGTGTATCGGCCATACAGTTTGTTGATCGATGCTTTCGGGACCACGGCGGCCGAGGACACCGAGCCAGTACCCCGGGACATCCTGATGTGCATCTGACCACCTGAGATCCAGACGGTACTCTGTGGCTCGTAGTAACCGCCTACCCGACAGTTGCGCTCGGTCGCGGTATCGGGCCAGCCAGCCGGGTAGGCCCACCAGGACGATTTCAGGGCATTCGGCAGTCCCGTGCAGATGTCAGCACCCCAGTTACTGCACCCGGAGAAGCTGCCAAGCGGGGCAGCCGTCGAAAAGCTTGTCGAGAACCGGGTCTTCCATGATGGATTAGCCGCGGCCGATGATTGGGCAACGCTGGTAAAAGCTGCGGTCATCGCTGCGAAGATGAGCGCGGTGATAGCTGCGGTGATCCTCTTCACGTGCATCTTTCCCCTCCCCATTTAGCACGCCTGTATTGCTGGCAGTGCGGGAAAGTAACCAGCAAGCTACGCGCGTCCTCCAGTTCTACGCCCGTTACATAGATCGGGTCGATAATCACCACCGGAAAGCCAGTGGAAGCGTCCACTTTGACCCCCGTTTGTCCACGTAATTCTGGCCACTTTCAACGGGCGCGTGACGATGCTCGTCAGGAGGGGGACCGGCGGGCACTGGCGGGAGCGGCCTGATCACCTCCTGCCTCACTGCCGCCCTTCGGGGACAATCTCTGCGTGACCGATCACGCGGCGGCCCTGATAGCCATCGGCTTAACCCTCGCCTTCGTCGGCGGCGTGTTCGGCACCAAGTTAATGAGCGCGTACCGGGCCATGTACGGGGCGCAGCTTGCGGTGAGGCTGACGACGGCTGCGATGCGGGCAGCGCGGCTCCGGTGGGCGATGTGGGCCGTGATTATCTTCGCTATCGGCTGGCTCTGGGTGCATGGGAACCTCTGACGTCGCGGTTACGCTGACGCCCCCCCGGGGAGCCCCCGCTGGCCCGGCTCCTGCGGGCTCAGACGTGGAAGGCCGCCCGGCGTGCACTGGGCCGGACCCGCGCGGGCGCGCAGATCTACCCGGCTCACGCCTCACGCAGGCCGGGCATAGCGCCCTGCGGCCTGAAGAAGGTGCTGGAATCCGGGCGCCAGAGCAGCCACACTGCGGCGAGGCCGATCAGCCAGGCCGGCGCCCAGAAGATCAGGCCGAGCACCATCCTGGGCTCGCTGAAGACGCCGATCAGCTTCAGCGTCGCCAGGCCGGATAGCGCCGTGGACAGGATGCGCGCCCAGTTCCGGCCCTGGCCGTTCGCTCGCGCCATCCACAGCCACAGGGCGATCACGATCAGGCCGCCCACGATCCCCGCCGCGATGACCACCGGGAGCGGCTGGCTACGGCCTGCCAGGCGCAGCGTGGCCGCGCTGCGGCCGACGAAGGCCACCGAGATGATCGAGATGATCAGGCTGACGGTGAAGACCGCGGCGCCCGCGTACATGAGCTTGACCGCGGTCAGTACCGACGGGGGAGCAGGAGGCCGCAGCGTTTCGGCCGGCTGGCCGCTGGACGGGCAGGGCTGGTACATCGTGACCTCGCCTAGGGAGCCCGCCGCGGCGGGCGTCATCGGGCCTAGCCTACGCGCTTGCCGGCTTTGCCAAGCTGGCCACGGCCTTCCGCTCGCGCAACGCGGCCGGGACTGCGGCGAGGATCAACGCGCCGGTAAGGGCGAACGCCGCCGGGTAGCCGGTGCGGACGCAGATCAGGCCGAAGACGGCCGGGCCCGCGCCGTAACCGGCGTCGTGGGCGAGGTTCCACAGCGCGCTGGCCTTAGCCTCGGGCAGCTGCTCGATCAGCAGCGCGAACGTCGCGTTCTCGATCACCCCGAGCCCGGCGCCGAACAGCACCATGCCCGCGAAGATCACCACGGGCGAGCCCAGCACCATCATCGCGGCCATGCCGAGCGCCGCCACGGCGAGCGGCGGGACGAGCAGCCGGGCGTGACCGTACCGGTCGCCGTGCTTGCCCGCCTGCCAGCGGCTGAGCGTGGCGATGACCGCCTGGACGAGCAGGGCGGCCGAGGAGAGGTTGCTGGGCATCCCCTTCACGATCGGCAGGAACGAGTCGAGCACGCCGGCCGCGATGGTGGCGGCGGCGAAGATCAGCGGCAGCCGGAGACGACGCCGAGCAGGCCGAGCCCTTCGCCGCGCCGCCCGGGCGGCAGCAGCTTGGCGGTGAGCGCGCCGGTGGCCACGCCGCACAAACCGAAGCCGAGCCCGCGTACCAGGCTGACACTCACCATGACGGCCTGGGGCTCGCGGGCGAGCATGGCCAGGGCCGGCGCGCCGAGCAGCACGGCTCCGGCCGCGACCACCATCCGGTAGCCGAAGCGCCTGATCGCTGCCGCGGCCACGGCCTCGGCCGCCACGGTGCCGAGCAGCAGGGACCCGGTGATCAGCCCGGCCCCGGAGCTGCCGCCGCCGGCCGCATCTTTACGGGCTGCTCGCGGGTACGACGGCCGGCTCCGGGCTGCGGCTTTCCGGGCGGGCCGCTGCCCGCCAGATCCAGGCGGCCAGCAGGACCATGGCCACCGCAAAGGGCAGCGCGAGCAGGATGGCAGGGCCCGGGCCGATTGATGGTAGCTGCTGGGCGAGTTCCAGGCCGGCGAAGAACAGGACCGCCAGCCAGCGCGGCACGCTCTGGCTCCGCCACAGGGCAAGCCCCATGAGCACCGGCCCGGCGAAGATGCCGATGAAGTAGGCGGCCGCAAATACCAGGTAGGCCCGGGAGTTGAAGGTGGTGACCAGGAACCGCGCGGCCGCGTCCGGCGAGATGTGCGCCGTCGCCGCGGCGGCGAGGTTGTACCCGACCAGGACGTTGACAAGAGCTCCGCAGAAGGCGCCGATTCCGCCGATGAGCGCGGCGACGGTGGCCGTGGCCGAACCACGGTGCCTGACCAGGGTGGCGATCGCCGCGTAAGAGACGGCCAGCGCCCCCAGCGCGAGGAGAGTCAGCGAGCCTGAGACGTAGAGCTGAGCCGGATGATGCGCGGCAATCGGCAGTTCCTTGAGCGCGATGGCCCGGCTGCTGATCGGCTGGTCGGTGCCGCGGGGGTTCAGGGCCTCGGCACCGATATACAGCGCGGCGGCGACGGGGAGGAACAGAGCCAGCACCCGCTGACGCGCCCGGGCCGCGCTATCCAGCACGGCCGGCACCGGTGGCCCGTCCCCGTCCGCCGGGGTTGAATGTCGCATCGGCTGCTCCCTTGCTGTCCTTCGGTTAACTGCGCGCTGAGCGCCACCGGGGTCCGGAGCAGCCGGAATATTGGCCTCGTTTACACGCGAATAAACGAGCGCGACTTCTTCTTTGAAATTACGCCCGATATGCGGGCAAAACAAGGAGCCCGAGGAGGGACGATGGCCGGGCCAGCTCCCGGCATGGGGGAGCGGGCGAGCTCGGTGACTTCCAGCGATACCGAGATCCGTGCGCCGTCCGCATACATCTCCGACACGCTCACAATGGCCTGGCCGGGCACGACGTCGTAGTAGACCGCATCGCAGACGTAGGTCGCCCCGGCGCCTCACTCGGCAGGAAGCGCGAGCGTCTCCGCGGCCCGGCCGGCCTCCTGGATGCTGTGCCGGAAGGCCTGCTCGGCCGCGGCCGTCCGCTCGGTCAGCCTCCTGAGCTCCGCCGCGGCGAGTTCGTCCCGCACCGTGCTGGCCAGCAGGTGGCGGACTCGCTCATTGAGGTGCTCCGCTTGCTGGGCGCCGATCCAGTCCCGGTACGTCGCGTCGACCGCTTTGACCGACTCGGCGTAGCGCTCCAGGTTCTGCGCATGTGAGGTGACGGAATCCAGCACCGTCGCGAGATACTGCTGCTGCGGCCTGATAACCGCGGCTGTCATCGGACCGGGGCTCTGCGCGAGGATCCAGCTTTTCTGCCGGCCGGTGGCCTCGCAGTCGGGACACGCCTGGGGCACGACGCCTGCGCTGGCGCCGGTTCCCCGGCAGGCCGGGCACGGTCTTCCGCCGCTCAGCCGCGGCGCCGCGGCGGTACCCGCGATCGCGGCGGGCACGTCCGTCCTGGCCGAGCTGGCCGCGATAATTGATCTGTGCTCGGCCCGCAGATCACAGATTTCACGTACCGTGGCCCAGATCGCCTCGACGTTATCGCTCAGTAGCTTCTCGTCGACCGGCGGATCGAGCAGGTCCTCCGCGCGGGCGTCAGAGCCGAGAATGGCCTTGACCGCTACCTCGGCTCTATACAGGACTTCGGCGCAGTCCGGGTCAAGCCTGCGCCTGTCGAGTGACCGTTTGGCCTCCTGCCGTTGTTTCAGTTCCTGCTGGTGTCTCAGTTGCTCCTGGCTCAGCTCCAGCAATCTGTCATTTTTCCTGGCCTGCAGCTTGAGTGCCCCGCCCGTGGCGGCAACGGTGAAGCCAGTGGTCCCCGCGGCCAGCAGGAACACGTGTGCGCCGAATACCCCGGCCAGGATCGCGCTCAGGGCAGCGAGGGCGCCCAGCACTACGACCACCCAGGCCACCCTGTTCACGCGCATAAGCCATTGTGCAGCAGCATCGCCGGTTAAAGCGAGGGTCAGTCAGCGGGGTTATTCCGCGCTGGGCGGGGTGTGGATGAGCTTCTTGTTGACGAACTCGTCGATGCCGAGCGGGCCGAGTTCGCGGCCGACGCCGGACCGCTTGGTGCCGCCGAACGGCAGCTCGGGGCCGCCGAGCTCGGCCGTGTTGATCCAGACCATCCCGACGTCGAGCCGGTCGGCGACGTCCATGGCCAGCTGCTCGTCGCTGCTGAAGACCGCCCCGCCCAGCCCGAACGCGCTGCCGTTGGCCAGCTCCACCGCCGCGTCGGCGTCGGCCACCCGGTAGACCACGGCCGCGGGACCGAACAGCTCCTCCCCGAAGGCCCGCATGTCCGGGGTGACGTCCGTCAGCACGGTTGGCTCGACGAACGCCCCCGGCCCGTCGATACGGCGGCCGCCCAGGCGCACGGTCGCGCCCTTGCCCACCGCGTCCTCGATCTGCGTCATCAGGTTCCGCGCCGCCTGCTCCGAGGACAGCGGCCCGTAGCTGGTGGCCGGGTCGGTGGGATCGCCGGTCACGTAACCGGACATGGCCGCGGTGAACTCGCGCAGGAAGTCGTCGTACACGCCGTCCGCGACGATCATCCGCTTGGACGCGTTGCAGGCCTGCCCGGCGTTCTCCATCCGGGCCGCCGCGGCGGTCTTGGCCACAGCCGGCAGCTCGGCCCCGTCGAGGACGATGAACGGGTCTGAGCCGCCCAGTTCGAGCACGACCTTCTTCAGGTTCTGCCCGGCCGCGGTGGCGACCGCCGCGCCGGCCCGCTCGCTGCCGGTCACCGACACACCGGCGACACGCGGGTCGGCGATCATGTCCGCGGCCTGCTCGTTGCTGGCGAAGACGTTGATGTAGGCGTCTTCCGGCAGCCCGGCGTCGCGGAAGATCTGCTCCATGGCCAGGGCCGACTCAGGGCACTGCGGCGCGTGCTTGAGGATGATGGTGTTGCCGATCATCAGGTTCGGGGCGGCGAACCGGGCGACCTGGTAGTAGGGGTAGTTCCACGGCATGATGCCGAGCAGGGAGCCGATGGAGGTCTTCCGCACCCAGGCGGTGCCCGGGAGCTTCGACGGCAGCGGCTCGTCCTTGAGCAGGTCGGCCCCGTTGTCCGCGTAGTACTTGTAGATCCCGGACGCGAACCGCAGCTCGCCCTTGGCCGCCTTGGTGACCTTGCCCATCTCCCGGGTGATGATCGCGGCCAGTTCGTCGGCGCGGTCCCGGTAGAGCTGGGCCACCCGGCTCAGGATCTCGGCCCGCTCCGCCAGGGAGGTACGCCGCCATGAGGCGTAACCGCGGGCGGACCGCTCGAGCACCGCCTGGATCCCGGTGTCCGTCGCCGTCGGGTACTCGCGCTCCACTTTGCCGGTCGCCGGGTTCACTACCTGGTACGTCACTGAGACTGCCTCCGTTGCGGTCGCCAATACGTCCATTACACGTCACCCGCTCCGGATCGTCACTCCCGCACCCGGAGGTGGCGGGCCAGGTCCGGACCGGCGAGTACCACGCCGGTCAGCCTGGTCGTCAGCCCAGCCGGGCGCGGATGAGCTCGGGCAGGCCGGCGATGTCCTGCGAGATCAGCATCGCGTTCTCTGACAGCACGTTCAGCCAGTAGTTCGTCCGCTCGGCATCGGTGGTGTCCTGCCGATCGGGGAACAGGAACGCGGCGTCGCCGAGCGGGAGCCGGCCCTCCACCTGATGCACCTCGAGGGTGAACGAGACCCCGCGCGGGCGGCACGCCCTGGCGGCGGCCGAGACGAGCGCGGCCAGCCCGGCAGGCCCGTACAGCATGGGCAGCGACTGGCGCCCCTGGTAGCCGAACGGGATGGCCAGCCGGGTCAGGAAGCTGAAGTGATCGGAAAGCCCGGGTACCAGGGGATGCCCGTCGTGCAGGTGGAAATGCACCGGCTTGCCGAGCCTGCCCACCGCGCGGATGACGTCCTGCACGTCGCCCAGCGCGCCCCCGACGGCGTCCTGAACATCCGCGACCAGGCCGGGCAGCCGCTCATCGGCCACGCCCAGCCCGGTCAGGGCCAGGTCCGGGTGGCGTAGCGCGAACCGGGCGCCGGCCTGCCGGATGCCGAGGTGGCCGACGTCGACGCAGCAGCTGATGCGGGCCAGGTCCGCCAGGCCGTCCATCATCCCGGTGAACCGGCCCGGTTCCAGCTGGGCGGCATACTCCAGGTACAGCGTGACGTCGGGCGCCTCTTTGCCGAGGAAGGCGTCCAGTTCCGCCATGGCGCTCAGCCAGCCGGCGTCCAGGTCCGCCATGCCGCGGCGGTCGTGCACGTTCAGGCCGGTGATCCGGCCGGCGAAACGGCCCGCGAAGTCCCGCACGGCCCGGCGGCCCTGCTCTTGCCGCAGGTCGATGCCGCGGTCCAGGTGGACGACCGGCAAGCGGGGCTCGGTGGGGGCGAACCGCAGCACGTGCGCCAGCTGGTCCGGCGCGTCGGCGTACAGCTCGGCGGCCACGCCCATCTGCGCGAAACGGAGCTGGGCCAGCCGCAGCAGCGCGTCATCCCCGGAGAAGTGCTGCGGGAACAGGGCATGAACAGGCCCGATCGGCTCAGA
>Ga0187851_10001546_pt1 | contig 21900 bp, 20 predicted proteins | sample June2016WEW_6_10_FD_132997 | JGI IMG/M metagenome (GOLD analysis project Ga0187851, IMG submission 132997) | Peatland microbial communities from SPRUCE experiment site at the Marcell Experimental Forest, Minnesota, USA - June2016WEW_6_10 | ecosystem: Environmental > Terrestrial > Soil >...
CAATTTACTTGTCCTTTTTTGATCATATTCATAGCTTCAATTCCTTTTAAAGCCTTATTAGCAGATCGAAAAGACTGAAATCCTAACATTGAAGAACCTATTCGCTTTATAGACCTATGATCTTGTTCTATAATGTTATTCAAATATTTTACTTGTCTAATTTCAACCTTTTTAGATAACTTCTCTTCATTTTTCAGTTCATGTATGGTAATAGGATAAGCTGGATTCTTATCAACGGTTATTACTCTTGGAATTTGATTCTAATTAGAACTCAATGCTTTCTTAAGGAATCACTTTGCAGCTTTTAGATTTCGTTTTGCACTTAACATGAAATCAATTGTATCTCCATTTGAATCAACTGCTCGGTAAAAATATTTTCATTTACCTGTTACTTTGATATAGGTTTCATCAACTCTACAAGAATAGTTTGTTGGTCTTAAAGGTCTTCTGATCTTCTTTTATATTTCAGGAGACGATTGATGCATAGGTTTTATAGCAAAAGCTACGCATCCCCCTGGATCACTATATCTGTAAGACTTCTAAGACTTTCCAAAAATGACTGATAAGGAATGAAAGCTATCTTTTATGTATGAACGTAGATATCAAAAAAACACAGAGATATGTTTTAATGTTTAGGGTGGCGTACGCAATATCAAAAAATTAAAATGGTACGCTACCCATATTCAGCATCATGAAATCTTTAAGGTATAAACTAGAATCAGAGAGATCAGATAACAAATCTCCTAAATATTTCTTGGTACGGTACATCTCATTTAAAGGGAAACATAGTAGAATTAGGCAATACTTGGGTACTACTGAACCTACTTCTGATGCTTTGGCAAAAGCTATCAGAGATTATGCTTATGATCTTGAATTGAAAGCTGCCGAGAAAGTAGTGGATATGGCTTGCTCATATTACACGGTATATTACCTTAATCAATCAGAAATTAAAGAAATTGAAAAACTTCGATTCCTACACAATTCATACATCTCATCACTTAACAAAATAGAGCTCGAAGTCTAACACAACAAAACGAAAGTTTGTACATCCATGGTACTACTGCAATAGAAGGAAACACATTAACATTGCGGGAAACACATTATCTCTTAAATGAGGAGATTGTGCCAAAAGAAAAATTTTTAAGAGAAATTAATGAAGTTCAAAATTTTAAATATGTAAAGGCTTATTTGGAAAAGTACAAAGGCAAAGTAGATTTAAAATTTATTCGGGAATAACATTCCATGATAATGAATAATGTTGACATTGGTTTTGAGAGCCCAGGAACTTTCAGACGGCATAATCTTGTATACATAGGTGGCTGTGATCTAAGCGTCACACTTGCTAATATTATTGAAGTCGACTTGAAGGATCCAATTACCAGCTATTACGATTCCATTAAGAACAGAAATCATCCCTTTGAGCAGGCTATATTGTTTCATTACAAGTTTGAATTGATCCATCCTTTTTCTGACGGTAACGGAAGAACTGGACGTGAAGTTTTGAATTATCTTTTGAAAAAAGAAGGATACCCACAACTGATTATTCTAAAGGAATCTAGGGAAGCATATATTTCAGCACTGACATTAGGCCATAATAATCAAAATGTAGAAATGATAAAGGTCTTTAACGATCTAATGCTTGCAAGCAATACCAAAGAGTTGGCAGACCTTAGAAACGTTATCGTCTCTGCAAAAGGACAAACTCAGCTCGACACTATATGACATGACATAAAAAATAAAACCCCAGTTCAGGCTTCCAGCCAAGTTCTTTTAGAATAGCTACGTTTTTTAGAACATCTACGTTGCATGACAAAAAGTCGTTTTTTCCAGTATGGAGTTTTCAACCAAATTACTTTCTGAAATTTAGAATGCTGTGAGGAATTGGGGTGTTATTAATCTTATTTATCTGACTCGTTTCCGATACTATCGCTACTATGATCGAGAAGACCTAGCGATCGAGCAAGAGGCTGCGTTCCAGTACCACAGTCCTTGCGTGTATAAAAAATTTATTATCTCGTATATAACTAAAAAAATAATATTTGCTTGTAAATTACTTTTGAATCCCAAATCAACAAGGTGATATTTTCAGGTTGTGTCAAAACTTGACCATGTTCTATAATTGAGATTTTGAATCTACACTTTACAACAATAAATTGTGATAAAATTCATTTTTCAGATAATTGGGAATTTAATGCACTTGATTTATCAATTCAACATTTTAAGTCTTAATGGCTTATCGCTATTTTGAGTAAGTATTATATTTTATTGCTTTCTTTACTTCAGTATTCTTTCCCGATTGAGAAAGCTTTTCCAAGAATACACCCGATTCCATAATAGCTCCTGTTCCCTGTCCCGTATACGACAGGTCTGATTTTCTCGATGTCAGGGTTTCCGTTTTCGTCAAGTACGGATTCTTCTGCTTTTATATCCATAATTTCTCCTACAAAAAGGGTGTGAAGCCCAATTTCAATGGTATGAAGTAGTTTACATTCAATGACAACTGGAAACTCTCCTACGTAAGGAGCGGGAACGAGTTCACTTTTTATTGGGGTAAGGCATGTTAACTCGAATTTATTTTCAGCTCTCCCACTTGCTATGCCGAAGTAATCAGCCTCTTTTAAATATTTTTCTGATGGGATATTTACAGTAAATGCCCTGTTTTCCACGATACCGGCATAGCTATAGGTTGCTTTTCGTAAAGATATGCTGATACATGGGGGAGCCGAACAGCAAATTCCAGCCCATGCTACAGTCATGGCATTTGGCTTTCCATTCATGTCATAAGTTCCGACAACCCACGTTGGTGTCGGAAATACGAGTGTTTTTGCACCAATTGATTGTTTCATAGTTCTAATTTTCTTTTCGATCATACAAAAAGGTTTTTCGAGATCAACTCAAAAATATTCTGCTGACTTTTTGTCTTCGTTGTTTTTCGCATATATTTTGCTATTATAGTCTTCAAAATTAGAATTAGCACTTTATTAAATGAAGAAAATACATTGGATTTCGACATAATTTTTTTCTGCTCTGTTGATTTCTATTATCTTTCTACACTAAGTTATCTTACGTATATTTTGCAACAAAATCGACATCTTTTTTTCAGTTTTAAGACAAAAATAAGAGAGGTAAAAATGAAAAGGCAAATATTTTCAAAATGGTAGATATCTCAGTGGAAGTGAATTGAAAAACCTGTAATTATGAGTTAATTTGATAATCCTAAGAAAATCGATACAATTTTGAAAACAAAATCCTGAAAAACAGAAGATATCTTCCTAAAATGGTAACTTTTACTGCAGTTTAAAACAAATTAATTGTTTATGAATATTATATAAAGAAAAGACCTTCAAGTAGTCAGTCTAATAGAAGCCGACCTTGAAAGATCTAACTTTGAAGGATCTCACCATTTATGACTTAACCAGTTCTCTAAAGTGAAAGCACTTCATAGTACAAAATTAAACAAAAAATACCTTCTACAATTAAAAGAAAAGTATCATGCTATTTTCGAAGTAACGTATCAGGATGAATGATTAGATTTTACCAAAATTTTTTCCAATATATATCTTTTTCCCATTATATCAATCTGAAAATGCACGTTTAAGGTATTCAAAATAAATTCCTTCGTAATCATTCTTAATGGAATTGCGGTATCAATATCAAAGAAAAAAACCATTTTACATTAGCCATTTTTAAGCTTATATTAGTATTTATACAGACCTATAAATCTGATAAAAATTTAGAATTAAGTTCTTAAGTTATAATGAGCAATCTATATCATTAACAAAATTTATCCTAAAAATTAAATATATCTATGTATATATTTGGATAAAAATAAAATCTTGTCGAATGCGGCATTAAATTTTTCACAAATCCCTTTTAATAAGGAGCTCTTTACTTACTCAACCGGAATATTTCTTGCGCACATAAAGCTTTCTTTATAGGGAACCCGGATTGTGAGCATTCCTTTATTGTTAACAGCAATAGCTTTTTCAGGATCTACCGGGCCATCAAGAAAAAAAGCTCCCATATATTCCACGGTTTTACTGAAAGCCTTCACATAAAAACTGTTTTCATGCATTATAAGAGTTATATTCTCACTCCTTACATCCGGAAGTTCAACTTCTAGGGTCAGATTTTCGTGTTTATCGTCATAATACATCGCTAATATAGGAATTTTTAATATCCTCGGCACAGAATTGTTCATCCAATCTCCTCTTCGAAAGCTTGAAGTATAGTTCATAACTTTACTCGTTTTTTAAATCCAAACTTTTTTTAATTTGATGCCGATAAGGTACTGTAACTTTAAAACATCATTTGAGTTACCAGCAGTGGCCTTTCCCAGGCTATTAAGGCAATATATCGAATAACTTCTTTATTTCAACTTCCCAGTCTGACCGTTTTTACACAAACACAATTTTCAGTAAACTATTTGTTTGATGTTAGTTCCAACATATATTTGGTGACTTATATCAATTTTTTAATTTTACTTTAGTGAAATTGGAGTATAAGTGTTTCAATGAATAAAAACACAAAGATTTGTTGCACGATAATATCTAATCACGAAAAAATCAACTATATAATAATAAGGCTTCAATTATAAATAAGAATGATTCCATCCAAATGGATCGCATTATACTTTCCTTAAGATATATGCAGTCGCAAGTTTGAGTTATTTTTTCCTGAAGTCGCACAAATTACAATATTGTGAAAAATGATTTAAATAAAAAGATTAGCAGTATCAACAAGGTAATCAAAAAAATTGCTAACCAAATCCCTAAACTTAGCAATAAGATAAAGAAGAATAAGACCGAAAACAATATCATTGAAATAATATCCGTTATCAAAAACATTATCAATACCAGCAAATTAGTCTTTCTTGTTTATCTGGGGAGACCTTCTAATAAAAATAAATTGAATTTGTGAGAATAATATTTAAACATTTAACTCCTTTTGCTATTCTTTAACCTTAATAACCATCACAAATTTCTCTTTTTTAATTCTATAGAACTACATCCATTTTCGAAATTCGCTTCTCCCATAGTCTCCAAAAAAGCATCGCTTCAGTAGCCAGATACATATCAAACAGTCTCCGATATCTGCTGCCTCATTTAGGCGCTTATGAAGCTTTAGAATACATTCAATCAGATTTAAATACTATAACCTTTTTGAATTAATTATCGCACAATTAAATAATGTACGCTTAAAACTATAAATCTTTGAAGAACAACGGAGTGCTTATATTGGTACTCAGTGATCGTCATCAGATTTTAAATTTTTGACAATTCCAAGCATAAAAACTGTATCAATAGTCGTTAGCTTCCCCGTTAATTTATCCACTGGGACTTTTTAAATATATGAAATTTTATTCTAATATTCTAATATAGAACATTCGGTAGACCTTAATATCTTTTCACACAGTAGTTTCCTAATTCAGTGAACATCTATATGACCATAATATATGCATTTTTTGATAATTACCAGCAATTTAATCATTAGAAGAGTGAATCACACACTTAGATAAAAAATAGATAGTTTGAAATTTGTGCCCAGGATAATCACATAAAAGAACCAACTTGAACTTTAAATGCTATAATCATGAGGAATTATACAAAAATTGAGAGCTAGAAGAAAAAAGCCACGTAGAAAAGATTTTCACAGAGGAATCAAAAGTACGTATAAGCAAGAAGTCTAAAATACAATCTTTAGCCTTATATTGGCAGTAATTTATGCAGGGGGTTATTTAAAAAAATGGATAAATTGGTATTTTCGTTGTCCTATAACTCATCTTAACCATAAATTTATGGGTTCCAAAAGATGTAGGAAAAGAACCTGTTCAAAAATTGGGTAACTCTTTTAGTTTCGAATGATGAAAATTTAATGCACTTGATTTATTGATTCAGCAGTTTAAGTCTTACTGGCTCTTCGCTGTCTCTAGTGGGTAATTTCGAGTCATTTTCTAATGCGAATGTAATAGCTATAATATTTGAAAACATCTGCTATTGAAAATCAAGTTCAAGGTTGATTTTTCTTGCTTCAGTTTTGTACTTTTAGAACTGAATACTTATTTTCAAGTCACTCAAAACAGCGAAGAGCTATATTAAAAGTCAAATACTGTGAGAGCTTAGTCTCTAGAGAACTCATTTTAATTGAATTAAGGTAAGAGAAATATCGCTGTGTGTAAACAGATTCAGGTTTTGTTCAACTGAGGATGTGATCTAGACATGATTAAGGAAACACCGAATCAAAATATTATATTTGATCAAATTATCATTGAAAGGCGGTCACATAGGCGGTTCTGGCGAGAATTCCCTTCGAAAACAGATGTATTGAGCATTATTGACGCTGGTCTTCATGCTCCATTTGCAGCTGTGAGCAACACAAAGGGCTATTTTCGAAGATTTTTCATCTTAAAAATGGGTTCAAAAAGTATGACAACCGCAGCAGCCATTATCTTTGAAGAGGTTTCGACAATGATTTCCAACTTGAACTTGCTATGGAGAATGATCCACCCCTCCGTAAACAAGCAATTGGTTTTGCAAACAGGCTTGCTCTGATCAAGAAAATGGGGACGGTTCCAGGTGTTGGCACAGCTCCCTATTTCATTATAATAGCTGAAAAAAAAGGTTTTCCTAGAGTAGAACAGCAGTCTCTTGCACATTGTTTGGAGAATATGTGGTTAAAAGCCACAGCTCTTGATCTCGGATTCCAGTTGGTTTCTGCGACAGCTCAGTTGGCTGATAATCCATCATTCTGTGAAATGCTAGGGCTCGATCCGGGTGAATGGGCACTAAATGGATGTGCAGTTGGTTATTCCGCCGAAGAACTTTCACCTTCCATTCTTCCTTCGGTTGATGAGGTTACGCACTGGTTGGAATAAAGAATCAAATTGCATGCTGCTATCTCATCCTCAAGATGAAGTATGTTTCTAATTGTACTCTCGTTTTCTTAGAGATCTTTGGATCTACTTTTGGCAGATTTCCTTAATTTATAGGATTAAGACTAAGCTTTCGTTTTTCTTCTTTGATTCCTAATTATCCTTAGTTTGATAATATGGCATTTTATATGAAAACTTGTTTTTAGATAAGAATCATTTACTTGACAATTAATGATTGACGAGATGCTAGTGGCTCTTAGATGTCTTTACTCTTGAGTATAGGAGATATTTACAAGTAGGAGAGCCAAATAATGCAATTAAGAAACAAGAGTTGTTTTTAGGAATATAATGTCTGCTATGCCAGATGCATGCTGGCACTTATTGATCAATATATTCGGAAAAATCTGTTTTCGAACCCGAAGATGTTGAAATGAATATTCTGGAAGTATGTTTACCTAAAATAGCTCTTTATTTAGAGTCTTTAATAGAGGTTGATAAGCGCTCTTCAGGATTACTTAATTGGCGTTTACACTGATAAAAGTGGAGCAATTATTGAATGTAAGGTGGAGTATGTTCAAAAACCGTAAAGATGCAGGAGAAAAACTTGCTAAGGCTCTTGAAAGGTATCAGGCAGAAAACCCTATGATTCTTGCTATTCCGCGTGGGGGAGTGGAAGTGGGATTGCAAGTTGCAAGTAAGTTGGAAGTGGATTTTTCTCTTATCATTGCAAGGAAATTGCCTTTACCGGATAACCCTGAAGCCGGATTCGGAGCAATAGCTGAGGATGGAAGCACTTTCATCTTTGAAAATGCTTATTACTGGCTCGCAGGAGAGAATATTGAAAAAATCAAACAGCAGCAGATTGCAGAGATTGATAGGCGTATAAAGGTTCTCAGAGGAGGAAATTCCTTGCCTGACATGAAAGGAAGAACCGTGATACTCATCGATGACGGCATTGCGATGGGTTCTACAATGAGAGCAGCTATCACACTATGCAAAAATAGGGAAGCCAGAAAAATTGTGGTTGCAGTACCTGTAGCTGGAAGAGAGGTAGCGGAAGAGATCAGCAATAAAGTTGATGAACTCGTAGTGCTTGAAATTCCTCGATACTTTAGGGCTGTCGCAGAGGCTTATGAGAATTGGTATGATGTCACAGATGATGAAGTTCTCGACCTGCTAAGAGAAAGCAAAAGGGAAAAAGGAGCTGAAAAGTCATAATTTGGATGTATTCGAAGTTTGATAGAAGCTATTTTTGAATAAAATACAAGACTTATGCAATTGAATTGGAAATAATAGTTTTAAACCTTCAACTGCTTAATTTGTGAATTTGATTGCAATATCTACTTGGCTCGATTTTTACTTCACTTGCATAATCTTTGCAATTTTAATACTTTTTTGCATCTATTGGATGTAATCAGTCTGATGTCTTATTATTCCTATATCTTGCTTAACGATTGAGTAAACAAATGACTTTCATAAAACACAAAGAATAGAAAGAATATTGTTAATATATCAGTCCATCCTTTTTCCACAACTGATTAGTTAATATATGTTAAAATTTTTATAGCACATGATGAAATACTAATTATTCTTTTTTGTATAGCATGTGAACAAGTTAATTTTTGTAACTATGGGCATATCTGATTAGATTGTGGCCTCAAAAGTCATCAAAACGTAATGACAATTTCGTGATTTTTAGGCACATATTCAATTGCAAAAGATCTCTTGTTAATTAAATTCAAAATCTTACAATAAATAGTATCAATAAATTTTAAAATAATATCTTTTGATGATGGAACGATCCCTTCCATGATGGCAATATTGGGAGAAGAAAGTTTAGCCTACAAATAGGAATCGAGATGAATTGAGATTCTAATCACTTTAACATTAACAGATTACTTAATTAATTATAAATGAATATTATTTATAAATTTAAATTAGTTATTTATTATACATACTTACTGCAGTATATAGCAATAGTCGGAAAGAGTTCTCTAATGTGACAAAAAAATTTCTAACGAATCTGACTCAAAAATCCAATGGAAATGATTTTTTGCGTTTATACTCTCTTGGAGGGGAATCGAATGAACAAAAACTTGGGAAAATCTGTTATTGATATTATTGGAGATGTGCCTTGGGGAACTCATATCTGCCAATTTTATGATTCAAAAGAAGATTTGACGGACATTCTGATTCCTTATTTCAAAGTAGGATTGAAAAACAATGAGTTTTGTCTCTGGATAACTGCACAACCACTGGAAGCCGAGGACGCGATAGGAGCTTTGGGAAAAGAAATCTCTGATTTTGATTCTTATTTAGCTAAAGGGCAAATCGAAATCATCTCTTACAGCTGTTCGCACATGGCTAGGTACATTCACGATCCAAAAGGGGTCATAAATTACTGGATTGAAAAACTCAATCATGCCATGGAAAGGGGTTATAGTGGATTGAGGTTGAGTGTAAATACTTCTTGGCTGGAAAAAAAGGATTGGGGTTATTTTGTTGATTGCATGAGAAAACTTGGTGATATTATCGGTAAATACCGAATGATAGCTTTGGGTTCATACATTGTCGACAAATATAGCACAGTAGATTTTGTTGAAGTTGTCTCGAACCATCAATTTTATTTGAGCAAAAAGGAAGGAAAATGGGAGAAGATAAATAATCTCGGGCGAAAGAAAACTGAAGAAGCCATTATTCACGCTACAAATGATTGGAAACATACCTTTGATGCTGTGCCAGACTTGATCGCCATACTAGACACCGAATTTCGAATTGTTCGTGCAAACAAAGCCATGGCAGCAAGTTTGAGGATGACAATAGAAGAGTGCATCGGAATGACTTGTTATCGAATTGTCCATGGAACGGATGAACCTCCCTTTTTTTGCCCACACAGACAGTTGCTTAATGATCAGCTTGAACACACCGTGGAGATTTGTGAGGATTTTCTCGGTGGTTATTTTATAGTAAGCGTCTCACCACTTCATGATTCTGCAGGAAAACTTACTGGCTGCATTCATGTCGCTCGTAATATCAACGAGCGCAAAGAAGCAGAAGAAATTTTAAAAAAAGCACATAATAATCTAGAAAAGATAGTTGAAGAGCGAACAGAACAGCTTAAGAAAGCTTATAATTCGTTAAAAGAAAGTGAAAAAGGTCTGGCTGAAGCTCAAAAAATGTCTCATATTGGAAATTGGGAATGGGATATTACAACTGATAAAGCATATTGGTCTAATGAGTTGTATCGTATTTTTAGATGCAATTCACGAGAATTGGCTCCATCTTACAATGAATATTTAAGTTATGTGCACCCCAAAGATCGAAGCTATGTGGATAACGCCTTTCAGAAATCTATAACTGGAAAACCTTACAGCATTGATCATAGAATTATCTTAGCTAATGGGGAAGAACGCACGGTCCATATACAATCTAAAGTTATTTTCGATGAAAACAAAATCCCCATTAGAGTGAAGGGAATAGTTCAGGATGTTACTGAACGTAAAAAAGCTGAGGAGAAAATTCGGAGCTTAGCGAGTATCGTGGGATCATCAAATGATGCTATTCTTACTATATCCCTTGATGGCATTATTACTAGCTGGAATAAGGGTGCAGAGCAGATTTACGGTTATTCGTCTGAAGAAGTTCTCGAAAATAGCGTATCGATGCTCGCACCGGATAATCTCAAAGGTGAAACAAAAAAGTTAATTGAAAAGGTTAAGTTTAGAGAAAAGATCCATCACTACGTAACTTCAAGGTTAAGAAAGGATGGTAAGTTAATATATGTTTCAATAGTTCTTTCTCCGGTTCTTGATGCATCTGGAGAGCTTGCGGCTATCTCAGCTATTTCTAGAGATATTACTCAGAGAATCGAGGGCGAAAAATCTCAAGTAAGGGCTGAAAAAACCAGAAAGAAAGAACTCCATCATAGAATCAAAAACAATTTGCAAGTAATCTCTTCCCTGCTGGATCTTCAAGCTGAGAAGTTTAACAATCGAGAGTGTATTAAAGATTCGGAGGTTTTGGAAGCTTTCAGAGAAAGCCGAGATAGAGTGATATCTATGGCTCTCATTCACGAAGAATTATATAAAGGTAAAGAATTCGAAACACTGGATTTTTCTACATACATTCGAGAATTGGTTGAAAAACTTTTTCAGACTTATAGACTAAATGACAAAAATATTTGCCTGCAAATGGATCTGGAAGAGAATGCATTCTTAAATATGGATAATGCTGTTCCTTTTGGAATAATTGTTAATGAACTAGTTTCAAATTCTCTTAAACATGCATTTTCAGGGAGGGGTGAAGGGAAAATTTGTATCACACTACGTAGAAAAGAAGAAGACAGAGAATCTATAAATAGCAAAGAAGAAAACAAATGTGATGACTTTAAGTGTACTAGTTTCATTTTGAAAGTTTCAGATAATGGTATAGGTATACCTAAAAGTCTCGATTTAGGAAATCCAGACAGTCTTGGTATGCAGTTGGTAACTACTCTAGTAGATCAGTTAGATGGAGAACTTGAGCTGAAAAGGAATAATGAGACGGAATTTATTATTAGGTTTATAGTAACGGAAAAAGAGAAAAAAATCATCAGCTGATATAAGATAGGTAGTCTTTTGTCTTAAAATTTCTGAATTTTCTAATTTCCATCCGAAATAAGAAAACATTTCTGATCTATGACTTATGGAGTTTATGTAACTCGGAGGATATGGAGCTCATGAAACATCTAAAATTAATTAAATTATAATCATAAGTCGGAAAAAGGAAAGAAATAATTATATAGTACTCAAAATAATCCTAAAAATATAAATAAACGGAATCAGAAACTCAATTTTTTATAGCGTAGTCTCACTTAATAAATTTCGAACAAATTTCTCCATTTTTTCGCTTTCAATAGAAAATAATTTTTTAATATGTTTTACCATGATGTTTACTTTATTATATCTAGATATCAGTGGAACAGCAATCTTTCATCCCAAAAAGTTGCTGTCATGATTCGTAAGATCTTGATTGCGTATATTTTATAATATTTAGTCAAAGTTATCACTGCATATAAATATAAATTCTAGAATACACATCGTGATTTCTATTAATCCATATTTTAGTAGAATCATTCCACATACTTTATTTATAGTTTTTATTTTTTGCAGTTTTTGTTTTCATTGAGATGCTATCACCATGTTACTATGTGGCATATTTGCTATATTCAGATATATTGGTAGCTGCATGCGGGGCAAATCAACTATCGACCGACGTCTTCAAAAAATAACATTTTTTCGTCATTTTTTTGAGAATTACTCATGGATCTTTAGTTATTTGTCTCAATTAAATCTTCATGGAATAGTGTCTTTCAGTCAAATTTAATACTCGATATCTAAAGACTTCGATCAAGAGAATATTTTCACAGATTTGGATACACAAAATCGCTTTTTCATGATTTCTTACTTAATCGAAGATGAATTCCAAAATATAATCACATCACATCGAAGATTTAGTTTATCGATGCAGGCTAAACATAAGATTATTAGTACTAAGTAATTGTCTATCTGGTCAGCGATTAGCATCAAGCCGATCTTCGAAAATGATCTATTCTTTAATTTTTGAATATATTTCCTTAACTCTTCCAATCTGACCATTTGTTAATTGAACTTTTATTCCATGCTGATGATTTGAAGAATTTGTCAAAATTCGCTTGACAATTCCTTGAGTCAATTTACCACTACTCTGGTCTTTTTTTAGGATGATTCCTACCTTCAATCCTTCTTTAATGTTTGCTCTAACACTACTGCCGTTCATGGAAGAAAGTAAATTTTGAAATATATCAACGTTGCTGTTGAATACCCAGCTGAAAGTAACTGGGTATGTCTGTACATTGAGTTGGTACTTGCTTAAATTAAGGTATAGAAGAATTTACTTTTATTGCTAAAAGGTGGGTTTCTTCTTATAGATGAAGGATACTCATTTTCTTCAATTTTGAACTTCAAAGTACATATGCTTAATAGGACTTAATTACAAAATATATAAATAAAGTATATGATGCTAATAGTGTATGGAGGTCATACTGAAGTACGAACTCGCAGAAGTCGAGAGAGCTTACATCGAATTTTATCACAATTCCAGAACATCCTTAATATTGCTATGTGTTGTTTTGCTTTTAGATCTTTAAGTCTCTGAATGATCCATCTTTGAAGTTTTGGTTTTTACTTACATTCCAACCTGTACCATTCTGATTCCAGTAGAGGAAACGTAGTTTATTCCCTATTATTGCGTCGCTTTCCACTACTTCTTTCTACATATTGTTGGTTCAATGATCTATTCTCTCAATTTCTCCTGCCAAATTGAATTAAGGCTCTAGCTTGATACTCTGCAGGAAAGATAATTTTAGCTCATGAACAGTAGCTTCTATTGTTATTATTATCGTATTTGTACTCAGTTAAAATCGCAGGATAAACTTTTAAAACAAAGTATATTAGAGAAATAGATAATTATAAATTGACTACAAATCAGGTTTGTATGCACCCTTAGAAATTATAAGATTTGCTTTGAAAAATCTTTAATATATAGTCTACTACTATTGAAGATTTCGATATGCATCTGATTTTCACGAGTTATTTAATATATCATTTATAAGCATATGATAAATATAGGAATTTATCGGCATCATCTTTTGGGGTGGTATGAATACCCGATATAAACATATTTGGATCAATTTCGATTTCATATGACTTGCAAAGGGTTGCTTTGGTTTTTGTAATAATCGGATTCATTGCTATAATAATGAGACTAGGTAGATTAAATAAATATAAACTAAAAATACATGATGCAATATTCACACTTGCTTATTTATTAGTAATTTTATCTCTTCCACCCATGATAAATTTTGCATACTTTGCCATAGTTTTTCACAGAATTTCTTCTTTGATTTTAATCCATGGCTTAATAGGAATTGTGGTTTTAGCTATGGGATTTATATTTGTAATAAACAAAGGGAGCTTACAAATCAAAAGAGGATGGAAAAATAAAAAAATATGCAAATTCTTGAAGCTTTGTGGTTTATAAATTTTATGTTAGGTATTTATTTATTAGCTGATTTGCTCAATCACTAAGTTTGTTTTTCACATAATTACATTAAAAAGAATACTTAAAAAGCAGATTAAGGATTTCAGTATAACTACGAAAAAATTCAATTATAAATTCGTCAACAATAATCGGACTGATGCTTTAAAGTACTAAGGTTAAATACTAAATCTATAGCATTAAATTTTTAATTGTCTAAAATTAACGTTTAATGCTATGGATTTCGCGGTTCAACCGCATAAGTCTTATAATCGAAGCTTTGAACCGTTTTAGGTACCCATTTTTTTTGGAATTAGCTTCTATGACCATTGCTTAGTTGTAATTTTTGGTTTCACATGTATTTCTCTTCAATACCCGCTTTGTTCACTCTGGTTTCTCAGAGCTTGTCTTAAAATTAGATTTGATTATACAATTGGAATAAGCCTTGTGGATTTCAACAGAAAAATGGTAGCTTTAGACCGCTAAATGCATAACTGCAAATTTTAATTATAATATTATAAAGTGGTTGATTTTGTGTATCGAGTGCTTAAGTCCTAAGATAAATGAGCGCATTGTTAATTTTTTTCAGGTTCGAGTTCGTTGTGTTTGCTTCTTAAAATCCTTTTCTCGATTTTCTATCTGTTCTTTATTCCTTTAATAGAATCTATTTCTTGAGCTATATCTTCAAGTTCATCAAAAATTCTTTCTGAGTCCTTTCGCATTTCCCTCACTGCAGCTTTTAAGCTACCCCCCCGTAGATAAAGCAGGCGTTTTTTTCTATAAAGTAGACCAGAATCATTGAGGTTCCTGATATGATGGTTTACTCTTGATATAGTTATATTAAGGTCTCCAGCCAGATCTTCAGATGATGTTATTTCTTTATTAGAAAGCTTATCCACCAGGCTAAAAATTATTTTCATCGCCGTTTTTTCGACGTCTCTGCCTGAGGAGAAGCCAAAGCTATCACAGAACCATAGCAGATCTTCATCCAAACTTCTTATAAGTGGTTTTTCAATATTTCGTAGAATAATCTCTCGAACCATTTGGGTAATATTTTGGAGTTTGATATATATATATTTTCTTCAGATTTGTATATATCATTTCTATTTTTTAGTTATCATATTTCTTTTCTCGGCAATTTTTAAATATAAGTTTTGTATTATAAGCAGATAGTTGGATTTTCCCTAGCTCAATATGTTCTTTGATTCCATATTTGCTTTAAACGATCATTTAATGTTCAGCTAATATAGGATCGTGTCCTTGAGTCATTGATAAAATCTGAAAAAGTGGTATTCTTCCATTTTTGGGAAAATCTAGAAAATCTTGTGTTTATGGTATTCAATAACTCATGGTAGTGGTCTAATATAGAACCACTTGACAATAAGGAGGAACGAAGTAGTGATTATCAGACCTATTGGCGAACGGGTATTACTCAAGCACCTGGAGAAAGAAGCAGTAACAAAAGGAGGAATTTATATTCCTGACTCTGCACGGAAGGAAAAAAAGGAAGGAATAGTTATAGCTGTAGGGACATTTGAAGATGGGAAGGAATTACCTCTTAAAAAAGATGACCATGTACTTTATGGAGGATACCAGGCCGATGAGATCGAAATAGATGACGAAAAATACGTTTTTGTAGACTTCAAGGATATCCTGGCGACAATTGTGGATAATAAATGTTGAACAAAATATACTCTGAAGAATAATTATAAATTAGGATATACTCAAATTGGCTCAAGAAAACATTTAATCTCAATCAAGGTGATGGTATGGCTTCAAAAAAAATAATGTTTGACGAAAGTGCCAGAAAGGCGCTCCTAAATGGTGTCGATAAAGTTGCGAACACCGTTAAAATAACTCTTGGACCCAAGGGTCGCTACGTTGTGCTTGACAAAGCTACAAAACCTGTGGTTACAAATGATGGGGTAACTATTGCAAAGGAAATAGAGCTTCACGACAAGTTCGAGAATATGGGGGCTAAACTTGTCAAAGAAGTTGCTTCCAAAACTCAGGATAACACTGGAGATGGAACAACTACCGCAGTTCTCCTCGCTCAATGCATGATTCGAGAAGGCTTGAAAAATATCAGTGCTGGAGCAAATCCTTTAGATGTCAAGAAAGGCATTGAGATTGCAACAGAAAAGGTTGTGAACTATTTGAAGAATAAGAGTGTTGAGGTGAAAGGCAAAGAGAAAATCATACAGGTAGCTACCATTTCTGCAAATAACGATGACGAAATTGGTAATTTGATATCTGATGCCATGGAAAGAGTTGGCAACAATGGAGTAATTACTGTTGAAGATTCCAAGACGATGGATACAAGCTTGGAAGTTGTAGAAGGAATGCAATTCGATCGTGGTTTTGTTTCTCCATATATGGCAACTGATACAGAAAAGATGATATGCGAATTTGATGATCCATATATCCTTATTACGGACAAAAAGATAAGTAGCATGAAGCAGATTGTTCCTGTGCTCGAAAAGGTTGCCTCAGAGGGTCGTCCCCTCTTGATTATTGCCGAAGATGTAGATGGGGACGCTCAGGCAGCTTTGATATTAAACATCATCCGCGGAGCACTCAAGGTCTGTGCTGTCAAAGCTCCTGGTTTTGGAAATGAGAGAAAAGAAATGCTTGAAGATATTGCTGTGTTGACTGGAGGACAGGTGATCAGCGAGGAGAAAGGTCTGAAACTTGAGGAATTAGATTACCATATGCTCGGAAATACCAGGAAAGTCACAGTTGACAACCATAAAACCATTATTGTGGAAGGTAGGGGCGACAAAACAAAGATCAACGAAAGGGCCAGGATCATCGAAGCCCAGATTAACATTGAAGACTCTGATTACAGGAAGACAGAACTCAAAAAACGTCAGGCAAAGCTGAGAGGTGGCGTAGCAGTAATTAAAGTTGGAGCTGCAACTGAAACTGAGCTAAAAGAGAAGAGGATGAGAATTGATGATGCTCTAAATGCCACAAAAGCTGCAGTTGAAGAAGGTGTTGTTACCGGTGGTGGAGTAAGCCTTTTTTGCGCAGCTGCAATTTTAGATGCTCTGAAATTTGAGGGTGACAGGCAGGTAGGTATAAAAATTATTAAGAGGGCTATTGAAGAGCCGATACGTCAGATTGCTAAAAATGCGGGCATGGAAGGTGCTGAAGTTGTGGCAACTATTAAAGCTGAATCCAGCGAGCTCTTTGGGTACAATGCGAAAAAAGACGTATTTGAAGACCTCTTCGAAGCAGGTGTCATCGACCCGACAAAAGTAGTCAGAAGTGCTCTCCAGAATGCTGCTTCAATTGCAGGAATGGTACTTACGACTGAAGCGCTTGTAACCGACTTCGATGAAGAAAAGGACGAAAGGGCAGCTACAATAATAATCTAATTGTATTTGTCAATGCAACTATAAAGGGTATGGATAGCGGTGTTTCTTTTAATGCCGCAAGAATCTTCTCTATGACGGTAAACCACGTTTTTTATTGTAAAAATTTGGGCTTTCATTCTATGGAAGATGCCTTTTAATGGTGCATTTCATAAAGTCCTTTATATTTTTTACTTTAATTTGATCATCCTACTATTTTTTTTGTCCACTGCTTGATCATTGTGGTCCTAAAAATTTATTCCTCTTTGAAAAGATTATAAACTATTTGAAATGCCACCGTAACTGAACAGGGTCGTAGGTAGCGACGAAGTTCAATTGATTATCAATATTATTTATGGAATAATCGAAATTCTTCTTGGATCCCGTTGTCACAGATGTGTCCATTGGGATCAATAGTATGGTGGTGAAGCATATCCGCATTGATATTATTCCAGGTTTTTAGTATCAATATGTGGACTATTTTACGTCCATACGATACTCATAAAATAAATTACAAAATCATAGGACTATGGTGTAGACGGTTTTCTTTTTTAGCGTTGCCTCTGAAATACATATTGAAGCATTGATTCTGGCTGCCCAATACATGCAAAATAGCCTAAGTGAACTGTTAACTTTCCTTCAAGTGCTTTTTCTTCATCTATCGGTAGAACGAGTGCAGTATTCAAAAGCAAGAGAACAATAACTCCGGATATAAGGGTGATTATAACGGTAATTTTCATTTCCAATGAATCTATATTTTTCTCGAGGTATTCAGAGACTTGGCCAATTATAAGTCCTGCAACGAAGATCGAAAGTAATAAAACTAAGCTTGATGGCTAAGATTATTTGATCATCTACAATTATTATTATTATTATTTTGCTTTTAACTATAAAGAGTGAAATCCTCTTACTTGGAGGGTATCAGCTCAACAGTTGAAGGATGAAAACTTTCAACTTTCAAAAGATTAATTCTTTTAAATATAGAAATTTATTTATGGAGATAGTTATGTCTAGATATCGATCACTATGCAATATAATCTGGATCATCGAAGCCATTCAGTATACTCACTTTATTATCATTTTGTACAATGTATAAAATTTCGGAGAAAGGTACTTTGTGATTCATTACTGATTGACTTCTTAAAAACAAAAATTCATAACATAAGTAAAACTTATGATGTTGAGGTATTGAGCATAGAGTGTGATAAAGATCATTTTCATATGATTTTCACTTCAAAACCAACATTAGATATCCCAAAATACATCAATGCTTTAAAAACTATAACTTCAAGAGAAATGAGAACAGAATTTACTGAAATTAAATTACTATTATGGGAAGATACCTTTTGGTCCAGATCATATTTCATAGCTACAATAGGTCAGGTAACTTTAGATATATTAAAAAAATATATAGAAAGTCAAAATGAATCCAACTGTGGAAGTAAAAATGCATTCAACTGAAGAACAAAAGGTGCTTCATGGAGTCTATCGAATCAATGTAGACACCCTCATAATCTTGTTCCCATTGATAGAAAAGAGTCCGTGAAAGCTCAAAAAAGTGTAAAATATCTTGAACAGCAGAAAAAACTTCTTAAACTTAAAATAGATAATCCTGAACTCAAAAAGTATATTATACAGTACTTATAGGTAAATGTTTGATAAAATTCGATGAAAGCTATACATCCATAAAGTGGTATGTTTGTGGACAAGCTATCAATAATTTTATGATAATCTTCTACAAAAAGGTTTGATAATGGTTAAAATAGCGATATTCAAAATCAAATGACATATGTACTCGAAAGAAATGTTCTCACTTGATGCATCGGTTGTAGGGAGGGATAGTTCACCTTTAGTCATAGCTAATCCAAGATTTTTTAGTACCTGAGCATCAGTGTCAATAAAAGTTCCCTCGGATCTAACCCCAATTCCGTTAGAAGTTACGCATTTGAAGAGCGAAATCATGTGCATCAGGTTGTGTGTTTAAAATCGCTTTTTAGATAATTGGAGGATTTCATGTCTCTCTATCGTAGTCATAAAATATAATTTTAATTTTTTCTTCTGTGATCAACCCTTGTGCGATTATCTCATCTAATTTTGGTCTAATTTTATCAATCTTTTCTTCGATATCAGCGATTTCGATAAGTATTGGCAAGTCGGTGGATAAGCGCAATATAGAAGTTGTATGAACGTAGCTGTGTTTCCCAAAACCTGCAATACCTCTAAAAACAGTTGCTCCTGCTATTCCTTCATTTTTAAGCATCTCGAGTATATGCATATACAACGACTTGCCTTCATATCTATCAGATTCTCCAATGAATATTCTCAATAATATAGCCTGGGATTCTTTTTTCATCTAATTCCCCTCAGCATATACGTGCCAAAGTTCAAAGCCACAATTTTCCCTAAATATACTGCAAGCATGGAAAATAATATTGTCGCCATCAAATTTATTGCCATCAGTGTTATTTTTGAATCATCGAGTAATCTAAATGACTCATAACTAAATGTTGATAATGTTGTATAGCCACCAATTAATCCAATTGTCAGAAATATCCTGGTTTCTTCGCCAAAGAATCCTTGATATTCAGAAAGGTACATTATTAAACCTAAAAGAAAACTGCCACTAACGTTTACAACCAAAGTACCTATCGGGAAATTAACAAAATTATTCTGTATCCATCCACTTAAAGTATATCTCAAGATAGAGCCTATAAAACCGCCTACGCCTACTAATAGAAGTGTATACAAATCAAATGCCTCAATTATTATATAGAAGTCATCAGCATAAGCGTTTTAGACTTAAGAGTCTAGGCGGACTTCATCACCTTTTGAAGAGAAGTTTACCAACATTGAATAAATAACTTATGCAAGTATGCGTAGGCCTCTATTATTTAGTAGTTTTATTTCCAAAATAACCTTAGTTTTGTTTTTTGGTTTTTTGTTCTGTACTTTAGTGATACTAGGGTATAAGTACTTCAATATGTGAAAATGCAAATCTTCGCTAAATTGGAAACCTTAATATTAAAAGAATCAGCAAAATGATATTGTACGACCAATTTTTTAAATAGGCTAAAAAACATGAAATTTTTACTGATCCCTGATATTCACATTAATAAAAATTGGAAGAATAATATTTAGACTATAATCTTGCTTCACTTCTTAAATGCAGAAAACAAAAAATAACGGAAATAAGTGAAAAGTTATCCCGTGTATTTCTGTGTTTAGGCATGATATAGAGAGATTCTGGAGCTTACTACTTTCAGTAAATCTCAATATTAGTTTTTAATGACCAGATTTTGACAAATCCCTAAATTTGATAGTGTATAAATAGACTTCATACTACTGTTTTACATCATTTTGCTGATTTTTATCAACTAATTAAAATTTCACTTTAAAATGAAACATATTTTTGCGCACATTTTTTTAAAATTACATACAACAGAAAAAAACAGAGAGGATATGGAGCTAAATGCTCAAAATTCACTTCTAACTTTAAAATATTTTTAATGAATGAACATAATCATTGAAATAATCGCGAATAAGAACAAAATGATAGAAATAGCATGTAAGAAGATATTCTCATGTATTTTCATGCCAAATTAGCGCATTTTAACAAAGTGTATTAATAAAGTGAGAATATCAATCATTTAACTGGACTCGATTGGATTGAAAATTGGATATAAAAAGAAATTTACTTGCCTTTTTAGAGAAAAATTTGAATTTAAATATCTGAATAAATCCAAAAATAAGAAAAATATAATTAATATCAAATTATTGATCAATATTAAACCATTTTATAAAAAAGTGTTTTTTACATAAAAACAATTTCTTATAACTTAATTTAGATAATCTAAATGATAACTATATAGACAACCAACCAAAAATTGAAGTTTATCGAAATTCTTTCATATATAGATCACAGGTTTGCTGCGTTAATAATGAGTTTTTATTTTTTTTACGTATCTTAATAAACGATAAAGTACAATAAATAGTTTGGAGGGAATAACTGTGCATAGAGTTACTAAAATAGTGGGTTGTATTCTTGCAACAATTGGGCTTGCTTGCATTATAAAACACATAATGCATTACAAAGAAAATTGCTTTTTGTGTGGTTGGCATAAAATAAAAGTAGAAGACGAAAAATCAACCGTTGCGACTGCATCACATAAAATAGAGGTACAGGACTAAAAATCGGCTGATTTAACCGCATATATACTTACTGTTGTAATTGAAGAAATATAACTCATACGCCTTCAATTTGTCTGTGATTATGGAAATGTTCCAGCAAAAGTTTCCCGTTGATCAGCTTTTGCCTATCATAGTAACTGAGTCGCATATCGATTATAACATGCTTTACTATATCAGTCGATTTCTAATATATCTTATCTCAGAATAAGTAAATGATAATGACTGAAAATGCTGGAAAGAATTAATTGTGTCACGACCTTGACGTGAGTGAACTACCTTACAGCTAAAAACTGAGTAGCTTCTTGATTCATTCCATTCTCTTTTGAGAACAAGTCCCCCACGTCCGTCCCCAGCATTACATAGGTGTCATATTCAAATTAAATTTTGATCAATGATAGATAATTTTTGATGTTAATTGCAGCATTAATG
>Ga0187851_10001547_pt1 | contig 21883 bp, 20 predicted proteins | sample June2016WEW_6_10_FD_132997 | JGI IMG/M metagenome (GOLD analysis project Ga0187851, IMG submission 132997) | Peatland microbial communities from SPRUCE experiment site at the Marcell Experimental Forest, Minnesota, USA - June2016WEW_6_10 | ecosystem: Environmental > Terrestrial > Soil >...
CCGCCACAAGCTCGGGTTAGCCGAGTCCGGGCAATCGCCGGCCAGGAACGAAAACGCGTCGTTATCCCAGACGACCCGACCGCTGGCGTCCTTGACCACGCACGGGTCCAGCGAGCCGATGAGCCCCCGGTCGGCGTCCGCGAAATCCGCCCGATCCTCGAACGGCAGGTCAGTCATCCGGGCCCTCCTCACCTGCGGCGAATCCAGCGATCAGCGCGCCGTGGGGCAGCCGCCAGCTGGTACCGCCGCCACGGCCGGTGCATTACTCCTGGACTGCCGACGCGAAGTCATCAGGGGTTAGCCATGGTGGGCCTGGGCCTGCCGCGGCGCTTCACCCACCGTGGGTGAAGACCAGCTCGCGCTGCCGGGCGGACCGACACCGAAGGGCACTTCGGGCCCGGCAGGCATGGCCGGTCAGCCGTTAAACCCGCAGCGTAAGGATGAGATATCAGGCACGTCACTCACGCGTGGAGCCATTCTTGCGGAACTGAACGCCGCTGTGGAGTTGCCCCGCGGTTAATGGTGGCTATCTGCGGAGAGGGCTCTCCCGGCCCAGCTGACCGGTCAGGCGCGGGCGGCGGCCCGCAGCGGAACGACCAGGTAGCGGAACTCCGCGACCCCGGACTCCCCCGGTGGCGAGCCGGTGTCCCCGGAGGCAGCCTGAGAGCTCACCCGGGTAATCAGAGCGGGCTTGGCGGGGCTGGTGAACTCGATCCTGAGCAACCCGGGATCGGCCGGTCCTGGGCTGGGCGGTCCTGGGCTGGGCGGTCCTGGGCTGGCCGGCTCAGCGTTTCCCTCGCCCGCCCCGGCTCCGGCGTCGCCCGTATCACCGGCGTGCGGCCGGGACGGGGGTGGCACCGCGGCAGCGACGAGTCCGTCGAGCAGGTAGTGCGGGTTGAACGCGATCACGGGCTCGTCACCGCGGAAGTCGGCGGGGACCGTCTCGACCGCCCGTGCCCGTCCCTCGGTCTGCGCCTCGATCAAGACCCGGCCGGGGCCGAACCTGAGCCGGACCGGGCTGGCCCGGTCGGCGACCAGGGAGACACGGCGGACCGCCTCGGTGAACGGCCCGGCAGCCACGTCGGCGCGGCAGCCGAACTCAGTCGGGAAACGGGAGCGGTACCGGATGAACTCGCCGCCGATCAGCCGCGTGGTCAGCTGGCGGCCGCCGATCCCGAAGCTGATCATGCCTTCGGCGGGCCTGGGCTCGCCGGCCGGCTTCGCGGCGGGCGCCCCAGGCCCGAAGGCGATCGAGGCAGGCACCCCCGGGGTCATCGCCCGGGCGGCGTCCGCCAGCGTCCTCGCCGGGACCAGGGCGACCGCGCGCACTCCCGGCTGCACTGGCTCCCACGGCATCTCCCGTACCGCGAGTCGGTAACGGTCGGTCGCGGCCAGCGTCAAGGTCGCGCCGTCGATGTCCAGGCAGACCCCGGTCAGCATGGGCAGAGTGTCGTCCCGGCTCGCCGCCGCCACGACCTGGCTGATGGCCGCGCCCAGGACACCGCCGTCCACGGTCCCAGCCAACGGCGGCGGCGCGGGAAGCTCCGGGTATTCGTCAGCGGGCAGCGCGACCAGGGAGAATTCCGCGCTGCCGCAGGTCAGGTTGACCGCGTCGGCGTCCGTGACGATCTCGACGGCCAGCGCCGGCAGGCTGCGGGTGATCTCGGCGAGCAGCCGTCCCGGGACGATCACGGTGCCGGGTTCCCCGACCTCGGCCTCGATCTGCGCGGTCGCGGAGACCTCGTAGTCGAAGCAGGACAGGGTGAGTCTGGTGCCTGCGTCCAGGCGCAGGCCGGACAGCACCGGAACCACCGGCCGGGTAGGCAGGGCGCGGGCCACCCAGGCCAGCGCCTCAGCCAGCACGTCCCGATCGACCCTGATTTTCATGTCGCGCCTTCCGCCACCGTCACGAGGGCGTTCCCGCCCGGGCGGCCCGGGGTTGCCGGGTTGCCGCCAGTCCGATACTGGCACGGCACACCGACAATCCGGGCCGTCCGGGCGGCAGGCGGGCAGCCCCGAAGAGGCCGGCCCGGCGAGACCGACGAGTTAGGGCCGGCCAACTGAGGCCGACTCGACGAGTTCCGGCGGGGCGGACGCCAGCGTGGCCTGGATGGCCTCGGCGAGCGCCCGGGCCGACTCGGCGGTCAGCTCGACGGCGACCCGGGCCGATGGCCCCTGCCCGGGATTGAGGAAGTCGATGTTCAGCGTGTGCTCGGCGGGCGCGTGCACCGGGTGATCGAAATACACGCTCGCCTCGCTGAGCTTGAACCACCCTGCCGAGCCCTTGCCACTGCCGGTGACGCCAACCTTCTCGGTGAGATACGTGCACATGAGCGGTCTCCTCTCAGTTGGCCGGGGTGGGGCTGGCCGGGCTGGGGCTGGCCAGGCTGGGGCTGACCAGGTAACGGCCGTAGAAGTCCCAGATCTTCTGCCAGCCATCGTTGGCAGCCTCGGGCCGGTACGCGGGCCGGTTCACCGCGAAGAACGCGTGCCCGGCGCCCTCGTAGCTGTGGAACTCAAAGGTCTTGCCCGCCTCGACCAGGGCCTTCTCCAGCTCGGCGACCTGCTCCGGCGAGGGATGGGAATCCTCGGCGCCGAACAGCCCGAGCAGCGGGCAGGACAGATTCGGGGCCAGGTGCACGATCGGGCCGACCTTGAGGGGCATGCCCTCGGGGGGCGTGCCGACCACGAACGCGCCGTAGCAGTCCACCGCCGCGTCGAGCGCCAGGCTGCAGGCGGCCAGGAACGACTGGCGGCCGCCGGAGCAGTAGCCGATCGTGCCGGCCTTGCCGTTGGAGTTCGGCATCGCCCGCAGGTACGCGACCGCACCGCCCACGTCACCGACCAGCCGCTCGTCCGGCACGCCGCCCGCGGCCCGCGCGGCGGCCGCCGCGTCGTCCGGGCTGGCGCCCGGAGCCTCCCGCCAGTACAGGTTGGGGCACACGGCGTTGTAGCCGTGTGCCGCGAACGTCCTGGTGATCTCCTTGGTCTGCTCGTCGTACCCGGGCATGTGATGGATGACTACGACTCCGCCGAACGGGCCCGGCCCCAGCGGCCGGGCCAGGTACGCCTCGATCTGGTCCCCTCCGGCCCCGGCCAGGCTGATGGTCTCCGCCTGAATGGCGTCATACATGTAGCGCCTCTTCCTGTGTTTCTCTGCGTCCGCGTGCACACTTCCCGTGCCAAACAACGTTCACATCCTGCCAGCCCGCTTCAGGCTCCTGCGCACCGCTCGGCCACGTACGGCGGGGGAATGAGAGACTCCCTCTCATGACCTTTCTCGCCGCACCGGACCGTTACGAGCACACGCCCTACCGCCGCTGCGGGCGCAGCGGGATTGAGCTCCCTGCGGTGTCGCTCGGCCTCTGGCAGAACTTCGGTGACGACCGCCCCCTCGCCACGCAGCGGGCCATCCTGCGGCGGGCCTTCGACCTGGGCGTTACCCATTTTGACCTGGCCAACAACTACGGCGGCATAGCGCCTGCCGGTTCCCCGCTACTGGGCGACTACGGTTCGCCTTACGGCTCCGCCGAGATCAACTTCGGCCGGATCCTCCGCGAGGACCTGCGGCCGTACCGGGACGAGCTCATCATCTCGACCAAGGCCGGCTACGACATGTGGCACGGCCCGTACGGCGATCGCGGCTCCCGCAAGTACCTGCTGGCCAGCCTGGACCAGTCGCTGGCCCGGATGGGCCTGGAGTACGTGGACATCTTCTACAGCCACCGCGCCGACCCGGACACCCCGCTCGAGGAGACCATGGGGGCGCTGGCCACCGCGGTCACCTCGGGCCGCGCCCTGTACGCCGGCATCTCCTCCTACTCCGCGGAGCGGACCCGCGAGGCGGCCGCGATCCTGCGCGACCTGGGCGTGCCCGTGCTCATCCACCAGCCCTCCTACTCCATGCTCAATCGCTGGATCGAGGAAGAACTGCTGGACACGCTCGGCGAGGAAGGGATCGGCTGCATCGCGTTCTCGCCACTGGCCCAGGGACTGCTCACCACGAAGTACCTGAGTGGCGTGCCGGACGATTCCCGGGCGTCACGCGCTGGTTCGCTCAGCCGTGATCAGATCACCGAAAAGAACCTGGCCCACGTCCGTGCCCTCAACGAGATCGCCCGCGAGCGCGGCCAGACCCTGGCCCAGATGGCCATCAGCTGGACACTGCGCGACGAGCGGGTCACCTCGGCGCTGATCGGCGCGAGCAGCGTCGCGCAGCTCGAGGAAAACCTCGCGGCCGCGGGCCGAGCGTCGTTCACCGCGGGGGAACTGGCCGCGATCGACCGGCACGCGGTGGAGGCCGGGATCAACATCTGGGCCGCGTCGAGCCAGAACTGACCCGCGTCCCGGACAGGCTGCGCCCGGCAGCACAGTGGAACAATCCCGGGTGAAGCGCGATGATCAGCCTGGCTGGCACCTTCCCCGGGGTCGCGGCCTCAGCGGGATCCTGCCTCCAATGCCCGCCGTTGCCCGCGGGTCGCGCGGATAGGGAGCAAACTTAGAACATGACACAGACCGCGGCTGTAGTGGCCGTCGTCGTCTCCCTGATGCTCGGGTACTACTGGGCCCGGTGGCGGCGCGCGGAGGGTTCCGCCAAGGCGTCCCGGGCGCTGGCCGACGCGGCCGGGAGGCAGGCGTGGAAGGCTCGGGGGGTGATCCTGCTGGTCGGGGTCGCCGTCTACGTGGTGATCCATCTCTGGCTCGGTGGCCGGGGACGGTGACGCGGTCTCGCGCCGCCCGTCAGGCAGGCGTGATCCCCTGGGGGAACTTGAACACCTGGTTCGGGTCGTAGGCCTTCTTGATCCTGGCCAGCCGCGCATAGTTGGCGCCGTAGTACGCCTGCCTCCAGTTCGTCAGGTCCGGGTCCACGTAGTTCTGGTAGCACTGGCCGCTCGCCCACGGCCGCATCGACGCGTAGTAAGACCGCAGCCAGGCGTGCTGCCGGCCCACGCCGGCCGCCGAGCCGCCCTCATTCCAGCTGGTCGAGTACTGGGCCAGGAACAGCGAGTCGCGGTGCACGAACGCGGTCGAGGCCGCGCCCGGCCGGTTGAGCGCACCGCCGAACGCGTCGAAGGCGATGGCGCCGACGCCGCCGGCCGCGCCGCGCACGCCGCGCATCCGGTCGATGCCGGCCACCAGCGCGTGGATGCCCGCGAGCGGGATCTTCCGGGTGAAGAAGTCGGACTTGGCGTAGGACGGGACGCGGACCAGTTTGCCGTTGGGCGTCTGGGACGGCAGATGGCACTCGGACACGGACAGGTTCGCGCAGCCCGCCTCGAGCATCATCGCTTGCTGGTAGGTCCTCTCGGCCACGAAAGGCGTCCCGGACGGCGCGGAGCCGACCCGCGCGTACAGGACGCGCAGCAGCCGCTGGCAACCCGCCACGCTGCCCAGGTAGGTACCGCCGACCTGGATGATGGGTGTCCCGCCGCGCTGCGCCGCCGACATGTGCAGGTTGGACCACAGGGCGTCGGGCTGGTAGGGAGCCCAGGATTGCCAGCCTGCGACCACCTTGGCCGCCTGTGACCAGGGCCAGGACAGGAAGAACACCACCAGCCGGGACAGGCGGTGGGTGCGGAACGTGAACGCGGTAGCGATGCCGAAGTTGCCGCCACCGCCGCCGCGGCAGGCCCAGAACAGGTCGCTGTTGCCCGACGCGCTGCAGGCACGGACCGTGCCGTCCGCCGTGACGATCTGCACCGACTCGAGGGCGTCGCTGGTCAGCCCGAAGGCCCGGCCCAGTACCCCGACCCCGCCGCCGAGGGCGAGGCCGGCCACGCCCACCGTGGGGCACGAGCCGCCCGGCACGGCCAGGCCGCGCGCGGCCAGCCGGTTGTATAGGTCGATCAGATGCAGGCCGGTGCCGACCCGGACCGTCTGCCCACTCCCGACCTGGAACGAGTTCATGGCGGTCACGTCCACCATGAGCCCGGTCGTGCCGGGCGTGCTGGACCAGCCTGCGTAGCTGTGCCCGCCGGACCGGGCCGCGACCGGCAGCCCGAACTTGCGGACGAAGGCCAGGCAGGCGCTCACGTCGCGGGGGCTGGCGCAGTACGCGATGCCGGCCGGCCGCTTGTAGTCGAACCGCGGGTCGAAGAGTTCCTTCGCGGCCGGGTAGACCCGCATCCCCGGGCGGATGAGCTTGTGCGTGGACAGGGCGCTGCGCAGCGCCATCCAGTCACTGACCCCCGGGACGGCCTGCGGCGACCCGGCCGCCCGGCGCCCGCGGCGGAGAGTCCGGGACAGCGGGACGGCACCGGCCGCGGCCCCGGCCAGCGTGAGGAAGCGGCGCCGGCCCGGCCCGGACTCCGGGCCCTCTGGAACCCACCCTGGGTCCTCCCCGGTCCAGGGGCGCAGGCCCGTCTCGTCGTCGTACGGCCGGACTTCGCGGTCCATGGATGCCCCCAGTTTCCACGCTTGCTCGCTCTCGTCGCATCCCGGGCAGGCTCGCCACCCGGCGCAACGAGCTGCCCCGATACTTATACAGACGCCAGATATCACTCCCTGGTTGTACGAAGTCACAGAACGCCGGCCGGATCTTCGTTGCGGAGAATTAAGAATTTGACCTACTCAAGCAATCCGTCTATGTTTGAGCTAGTCAAATATTGAGTGGCTCAGAGGTTGCCGCCAGAACCATCCGGGGGGAGGCAGGAGACAACGTGACTCAGCGCTCCGATGAGAACCAGCTTGACCTGGAGTTCCTGGACGCTCTCGCCGGGCTGTTCACCCGGCTGCTGGCCGAGGGAGAGCGGCTGGCCAAGGAGTTCGGGGTCCCGGCCTTCTTCATCAAGGCGCTGCACCTGATCGACGGCCCGCTGGCCATGAAGGAACTGGGCCAGCGAATGCACTGCGACCCGTCGTTCGTGACCAACATCGCGGACATGCTGGAAAAGCGGGGCCTGGCCGTCCGCGAAAGCGACCCGGCCGACCGGCGGGTCAAGCGGCTCGTCCTGACCAGCGCGGGCCTGGAGATGAAGCAGCAGATGGAGCAGGCGATGCTGGACCGCTCGCCGTGGCGCCAGGCGCTCACCACCGAGGAGCGCGCCACCCTGATCTCCCTCGTTCATAAGATGGCGCCGCCACTGAGCGCCACTCCCGCCGCCGATTGCCCGGTGGAGGAGGTGACCAGCCTCCTGGCAGCTGCTGCTACTCCCCCGGTCGGCTGACACGCCGCACCGACCTGATCCCCGGCCGTGGCGCAGCGGCCGGAGCACACGCCGATGAGTGGCGGCCTCGCTCTTCGTCCCAAATACATACATACGTATGCGGCGCAGCAGCCGCAGCCTTGGTTCACTATGCCCTGACAAGGAGACGGCATGAGCTCCACACAGCCCGCGGCCGGAGGCGCCACCGCACGTGGCGCGGCCGCCGGCCCTGTCCAACGACATCTCGGCCTGGCCCTGGTGGTTATCGCCACCGCACAGCTCATGGTGGTGCTCGACGCGACGATCGTCAACGTTGCGCTGCCCCACGTCCAGCACGCGCTCGGATTCTCCGGTACCGGACTGGAATGGGTCGTCAACGCCTACGCGCTGACCTTCGGCGGCTTGCTGCTGCTGGGCGGCCGGGCCGGTGACATCCTCGGCCGGCGGCGCGTGTTCATCGCCGGGATCATCCTGTTCTCGGTGGCGTCCCTGCTCGGCGGCTTCGCCACCACCCAGGAGTGGCTGCTGGCGTGCCGCGCCGCGCAGGGCGTCGGCGGCGCCATCATCGCGCCCACGGCCCTGTCCCTGGTCACCACCACGTTCCCGGAGGGCCCCCCGCGCAACCGCGCGATGGGCGTCTACGCCGCGATGAGCATCGGCGGCGCCGCGGTCGGCCTGATCGCCGGCGGCCTGCTCACCACCTACCTGTCCTGGCGCTGGGTGCTGTTCGTCAACGTCCCGATCGGGGCCGTGGTCGCGATCCTCGCGCCGCGGGCTTTCGCCGAGTCGCAGCGGCGGCCGGGCCGGTTCGACCTGCCGGGCGCCATCACCAGCACGCTGGGCCTGGCCGCCCTGGTCTACGGCCTGACCAGCGCAGCCACCACCCCGAACGGCGTCTCGCACTGGGGCGACACCAAGGTCATCGCCTCGCTCACCGCCGCGGTCGTGCTGCTGGTGTCGTTCGTCATCATCGAGGCGCGCAGCCCGCACGCGCTGATGCCGTTGCGGATCTTCCGCAACCGGAACCGGTCGGGGGCCAACCTGATCATGCTGTGCATCGGCACCGCGATGTTCGGGATGTTCTTCTTCCTGACTATCTTCGTGCAGACGGTCTGGGGCTACAGCGCCCTCAAGACCGGCATCATCTTCCTGCCGATGGTGGGCACCATCATGGTGATGGCCGGGGTCAGCGCCCAGCTGGTGCCGCGGATCGGCGCCCGGCCGCTGCTGATCGCCGGATCGGCGATCGCCGCGGGCGGGATGTTCTGGCTGTCGCGGATCAGCGAGCACAGCACCTACGCCGGGGGGCTGCTCGGCCCGCTGATCGTCACCGCGGCCGGGCTGGGCATGCTGTTCATGCCCGTCACCCTGATCGCCCTGTCGAAGGTCCCGGACCGGGACGCCGGGCTGGCGGCCAGCCTGCCCAACGTCGGCCAGCAGGTCGGCGGCTCGATCGGGCTGGCCCTGCTCGGCACCGTGGCCTGGACCGTGGTGTCCAACACCGCGCGGCACTCAGCCGAGGCCGCGAAGGCGGCCGCCGCGACCGCCGCCAAGGCCGGCCACCCGGTGCACGTCAGCACGTCCGAGGCGAAGGCGGCCACCCTGGCCATCTACCACCACGCGCTGGCGGTCGGGTTCTCCCGCGGGTTCGAGGTCTCGGCCGGGATCATGGTGATCGCCCTGGTCGTGGTGCTCGCCGCCATCCGGGTGACGCGCGCGGACCTGGCCGGCGCCCAGACCCAGCTGGACAGCCGGGCTGGCGACGCGGTGACCCGGGAAGCGGTCGAGGTCGAGTAACTAACCGTATCCGGACGCAAGCGGTGGCCGGCGGGATCCTCCCGCCGGCCATCATGCGTTGTGCGCATTCGGCGGCGGACCTCTGCCGGGACCAACGCCCCTGACACGGCGCACCCGTGCTGCCCATGCTGGGCGTGGCAGTGCACTCCAGAAGGCAGTGCACTGCAGCAGGTCATGTCCAGGAGGTAGACCGATGCGCGTCGTCATCGTGTACGAGAGCTTGTTCGGCAACACCCATGAGGTAGCCGGCGCCATCCAGGACGGACTCCGCTCGGCCATGCCGCACGCGCAGGTGTCCTGCCTGCGGGCGGCCGAGGCCAACCGGGACGCCGCGCTCGGCGCGGATCTGCTGGTCGTCGGGGGCCCAACCCACGCCCATGGGATGACCTCCGCGGTCACACGGAAGATGGGCCTGAAGGCCGAGTCGCGGGTCCCGGCCATGGTGCCCAGCCGCCCGGTCGAGCCGGGCGCCACCGGGCCGGGAGTCAGGGAGTGGTTCCACGGGCTCCCCCACGCACCGGTGGGCAGTCTCGGCGCGGCGTTCGACACCCGGGGCGAGACCCGGATGGCGGGCGGCGCCGCGAACAGGATCGCACGGCGCCTGCGCCACCGTGGATACGAGCTGGTGACCCCGCCGACCGGGTTCATCGTGGAGGACATAGAAGGGCCGCTACGGCCGGGTGAGCTGGAGCGGGCCCGCGCCTGGGGTGCGGGGCTGCTGCGCTAGGTTCCCCGAGCACCCGCGGTAGTGCCCACCCTGCCCGGGAGCGGCTGGAGGGTGCTTGGCCAGCCACCCGGCTCCCGGCCCGCGGAACGAACCACGCCGATCCCGACGAAGGTCTGCGGCGCCCCCGACGTCTCACGACATCACGTGGCTCCCGCGATAGGACTCGAACCTATAACCTGCCGGTTAACAGCCGGACGCTCTGCCGATTGAGCTACGCGGGATCAAACGGGCGGCAACGCGGGCCAGATCATGGATTCCGGCCCGCTTTTCGCCGCGCGCACAAGGGTAGCGCACCTGAGACGGTACCCGTGGCGGGCTGCGGCCGGTGACGCCGTTCCGGCACTTCTCTTCCGCGACTGCGGCTCTTCCGCGACTGCGGCACCCGGCACTGCGGCACCGGCACTACTGCAAGGGCACTGCGGCACCAGCACGGGCGGGCTATTTGCCGGCGCGTAACCTGGAATACGGCTGAACAACAGGGGAAGGTCAACCCTGGCGCAGTCGACACTGTTGAGAAGAGGTTGCCAGATGCGGTACCGGTTCACGTTCTTCGCCGGCCTCGCCGTCGGTTTCATCGTCGGCGCGCGTGCGGGCCGGGAGCGTTACGAGCAGATGAAGAAGCTGGCCCGCAAGGCGGCGGACAGCCCCGCGATGCAGCAGGCGGCCGGGGCCGCGCAGGCCCAGGCGGCGAGCATGGCCAGGTCGGCCAAGGACAAGGCAATGCAGCGCGTACCCCGGCTGACCGAGAAGGCCAAGAGCACGGTGAGCGGGCCGATCGGCAATCACATCCCGGGCCTGCGGGCGCGGGACGCCAACGGCCACTCGCAGGGCGGCTCGTACACCGCCGCGCCGGGCTCCCCGGGAGCGGGCAGCTAGCCACCTTCGCGACGCGCTCGGGGTAGCCGCCAGGGCGGCCACACGGCCCGCCGGGCCGGCGCAAGCCGGCCCGGCGGGCCGTGTGGCGCTGTGCGGCTAGTCCGCAATCAGGCATCTGACCTGGGCAAACATCGCATCCAGACTGCCCCGTCGTTGATTGTTTTGATCACTATTGGTAACGGTATAACGAGCGCATGAGTCCACTATCCGGAGTACTTGGCGAGGCCTGGGGTTACTACAGGCGCTTTGCCGCCCACTTCCTGCTGATCGCCTTCGTTATCTACCTGGGCGCCGCCATCATCGCTGCTTTGCTCGGCCTCGCCGGAGGGGTCGGCTTGTTCCTCGGCTGGATCATCACCGTGATTGCCGCCTTCCTGGTGCAGGCCGCGCTGGTCAAGGCCGTGCAGGATGTCCGGGACGGCCGGGTGGACCTGAGCCTCGGGGAAACGGTCTCCGCCGTCATGCCCTACCTGTTCACGGTGATAGCCGCGTCTATCCTGGCCGGTATCGGGATCTCTATCGGTTTCGTCCTGATCATCATCCCGGGGCTGGTCCTGCTGACCTTCTGGTCGCTGATCGTGCCCAGCATCGTGATCGGCGGGGAAGGCGTCTTCAGCTCGTTCGGCAAGAGCTGGCGGACCGTCCGCGGCTACGCGTGGCACGTGTTCGGCACTTACGTGCTGGTGTTCCTGATCCTGATCGTGTTCAACATCGTGCTGGGCCTGATCCTGCTGGCGCTGCCGCTGGTAGCCCGGAACTTGATCAGCAATGTCATCTCCGGCACCCTGGTCGCGCCCTTCCTGGCCCTCGTGGTGACGCTGATGTACTACCGGCTCACCGCCGCGCACGAGGGACGGGCCGGGGCGGGCGGCACCGCGTGGCCGCCGTCCGGACCGGATGCCGCGTATCGCGGGCCGGACCCTGCCTCCCCGGGGCCGGAGCCCACCTACCCGACGCCGGGCGCCCAGCCGACCGGGCCGGACGGCGTCTACCCGGGGCCGGACGCGCCGCCCGCCGGACCGGGGCCGGGCTCCGCCGGGCCGGGCGTTCCGCCTGCCTGACCGGGCAGCCCGCCGAACCTTTGCGGCCCCCGCCTACCCGGGATACGGGGAGGCGGGGGCCAGCAGTCGACCACCAGGCGGGAAGCCAGCAGGCTGAGAGTCAGCCCAGGTACTCGCGCAGCATCTGCGCCCGGCTAGGGTGCCGGAGCTTGGCCAGCGTCTTGGACTCGATCTGGCGGATGCGCTCACGGGTGACGCCGAACTCCCGGCCCACCTCCTCCAGCGTCCGGGGATGCCCGTCCATCAGGCCGAACCGGAGCTGGATGATCTTCTGTTCCCGGGGGGCGAGCGTGTCCAGGATCTGCTCCAGCTGATCCTGGAGCATGATGAAGGCCGCCGCCTCAATCGGCACCACGGCGTCCGCGTCCTCGATGAAGTCGCCCAGGTCAGAGTCTTCCTCGCCGATCGGCGACTGCAACGACACGGGCTCCTGGGCGATCCGCTGGATCTCGGTCACCCGGTCCGGGCTCAGGCCCATCTCCGCGGCGATCTCGTCCGGCGTGGCCTCGCGGCCCAGGTCCTGGTGCAGCTGGCGCTGCACGCGGGCCATCTTGTTGATGGTCTCCACCATGTGCACGGGGATCCGGATGGTCCGGGCCTGGTCCGCGATGGCGCGGGTGATGGCCTGGCGGATCCACCAGGTGGCGTAGGTGGAGAACTTGTAGCCCTTGGTGTAGTCGAACTTCTCGACCGCGCGGATCAGGCCGAGATTGCCCTCCTGGATCAGGTCCAGGAAGACCAGGCCGCGGCCGATATACCGCTTAGCGATGGACACGACAAGGCGGAGGTTCGCCTCGATAAGGCGCTGCTTGGCGCGGAGCCCGTCCGCCGCCAGCTCGCCGAGTTCCGCGCAGCGCGCATCCAGCACCGGGAACCCGCCCTGCAGCTTTTCCTCGGCGAACAGCCCGGCCTCGATGGATTTCGCCAGATCCACCTCGTCCTGCGCGGTGAGCAGCGGCACGCGGCCGATCTCACGCAGGTAGATACGGACGAGGTCGCCAGTGCCCGCCCGCTGGCCGGTGTCGGCGGGGCCGCCCCGGGGGGGGTCCGCCGGTTCCTCGGCCGGGGGGTCGAGGATCTCGACGCCCTCGTCCGTGAGCAGGCGCACGACGTTGTCGAAGGCATCGGGCGGGAGGTCTGAGGCATCGAGAGCGGACGTGATGTCAGCTGCCGTAACGGTGCCGCGTTCCCTGGCCCGTGCGACCAGCTCCGCCACCTGTTCCGCTGACAGACCGCCACTGGGAAGTAACGTAAGGGTCACGCAGACCAGTGTGCGCCACGAACCCCGGGTAACGGTGGGGTTAATTTTGTCACCTTGTGGTAAGTAACGCAGACGGCGTTCAACCGATACATGGCGCGGCCCTAGTGCCTCACCAGCCACAACGATCCAATCGGGCGCCACCCGCCCCACGTCGAAGACCTGTGCGCGTGCAGCGCCGCGGCTGATTACAGGGCGCCGGAGGCCCGTTCCAGGAGGGCTTTCCGGCGCTGCTCCAGCGCCACCAGATCGCCGAACGTCCGGTTGTAGTCATTCTGGCCGTCGGTCGGGTTGAGGCGCTGCAGGCGCGATTTCAGCCTCGCGATCTGGCGGCTGACCGCCAGTTCGGCCACCCGGGCCAGCACCTCCTCGGCATACCGTGCGTCGGCCTCCCCGTCGGCCCGCGGGGTCTCGACCGGCTCCACGGCCAGCCTGGTGACGAACTCCCGGGCACGGTCGCTGGGGGCGGCGTCGATCAGCCGGGCCGCCCACTCCCGGGCCGTCCCGGCAGCCGCCATTCCCCCGCAGCCCGCGATCAGCTCGCGGACCGACCCGTGCACCGGCACGCTGAAATCGTCCTTCTGCAGCGTGTCGAAGACCGGGCCGCACAGGGCCGGGCGCTGGATGGCCAGCTTGAGCGCCTGGCGTTCCAGGTTGACCACCGGGTCGGTGGCGTCGTAGGGGGACCCGTCCGGAGCGCTCCGGCCGGACACCGACCGCGAGCCCGGACCGCCCGGACCAGAGCCCGCACCCGCCCCAGAGCCCCGGCCGCTGGCCGACCCACCCGGAACCCTCTGACCGCCCTGACCTGAGCCGCCCTGACCTGAGCCGCCCTGGCCCAGGGCACGGGCCGCCGCCCCGCCGCCCCGCCGGGCGTCGTGACTCGCGCCGTGCTTACGGACCCGGGCCAGCACGAACTCCTCGTTCAGCATGCCGAGCCAGCGGTCCAGGCTGACCGCGTAACGATCACGCAGCCCGCGGTCCTTGATCCGGGCGATGATTCCGGCCGCCGCGTCCAGGGCCGCCAGCCGGCCCTCGTTGGTGTCCAGATTGTGCTTGGCCAGCTCGCTGCGGATAGCGAACTCGAATACCGGGAGCCGCTGCGCGACCAGGTCCCGCACGGCCTCCTCGCCCTGCTTCAGCCGCAGGTCGCACGGGTCCAGGCCGTCCCGCTGCACCGCGACGAAGGTCTGGGTGACGAAGTGCTCCTCGAGGTCGAACGCGCGCAGCGCGGCGCGCTGCCCGGCGGCGTCGCCGTCGAAGGTGAAGATAACCTCGCCGCGGAACTGGTCGGCGTCCATCAGGAGCCGGCGGAGGATCTTGATGTGACCGTCGCCGAACGAGGTGCCGGAGGTGGCTACCGCGGTCTTGACCCCGGCCAGGTGGCAGGCCATCACGTCGGTGTAGCCCTCGACGATGACCGCCTGGCGGCGCGCGGCGATCTCGCGCTTGGCCAGGTCCGCCCCGTACAGCACGGTGCTTTTCCGGAACAGGGGTGTCTCCGGCGTGTTCAGGTACTTCGGGCCGTCCTCGTCCGGGTTGAGCTTGCGGGCGCCGAAAGCGATCACGTCGCCGGTGAGGTCGCGGATGGGCCACATCAGCCGGCCGCGGAACCGGTCCATGGCGCCGCGGCGGCCCTGGCTGGCCAGCCCGCCGGTCAGCAGTTCCTGCTCGGTGAACCCGCGACCGCGCAGGTGCCGGGTGAGCGCCTCCCACTCGGCGGGCGCATACCCGACCCCGAAGTGCTCCGCGTCCGCCAGCGCGAAGCCGCGCTCGGCCAGGAACGCCCGGCCGGGTGCGGCGTCCGGCGCGTGCAGCCGCCCGGCGTAGAACTCGGCCGCCGCCTTGTGCGCCTCCAGGAGCCTGCGGCGCTGGCTGTGCTCCCGGCCCGGCACCTGACCGCCCTGCTCGTACCGCAGGTCGATGCCGGCCCGGGCGGCGAGCCGCTCCACCGCCTCCACGAACGCCAGGTTGTCGATCTTCTCCACGAACTTGATGACGTCGCCGCCTTCGGCGCAGGAGAAGCAGTACCAGAGGCCACGGGCGGGAGTGACGTTGAACGAGGGTGTCTTCTCGTCGTGGAAGGGGCATAGTCCCTTCAGCGAGCCGCCGCCCGCGTTGCGCAGCTGCAGGTACTCCCCGACCACCTCGTCGATGGCCGACTTCTCGCGGACGAGTGCGATGTCCTCATCGCGGATCCGGCCCGCCACTGGCACCCTCCGCCGCTCGCCGCTGCTCCCCGTCGCGGCGAGTCTAGTCCTGGTGGCCGACAGCTGCTTCCCGCCGCGCGAGGCGGGACGGCGCAAAGCGGGACGCAGCCGTCAGAGTGGTACAGCCGTGCGCCGCAGCCCGGCCACGCGCGGCGATCTGGACCGGGTGCCGGATGCCGCCGATTGCCCGCCATGCGGTACCGTCGCGACGTGCCCGGCCTGCTGGTCCTGTGGGATGTGGACCACACCCTGATCAACGCGGGCCGCGCGGGCTGGCGGGCCTACCAGCTGGCTTTCGGCCAGATGTTCGGCCGCGACGTGCCCGCGTCCCCGTCCATGGCCGGCCGTACCGACCGGGCTATCGCGCTCGAGACGCTTGCCCTGGCGGGCGTGCCGGACCCGCGCACCCAGGTGGACGCCTTCCAGCGAGTCCTCGCGCAGGTGGCCCCGTCCGTCGCAGACGTGGTCCGCGAGCACGGGCGGGTGCTGCCTGGGGCAGCCGAGGCGGTCAGGGCGCTGGCCGGCACCGGGTCCGCCGCCGCCGGAGGCGGCCCCGGGATCGGCGACCCGCTCGTCCAGTCGGTGCTGACCGGCAACATGCGGGTGATGGCGCAGGTGAAGCTGGGCACCCTGGGGCTCGACCGCGTCTTGGACTTGCGGGTTGGCGCCTACGGCGACGCCCACGAGATCCGCGCTGACCTTGTGCCGCTTGCGCGCGCCAACGCCACGGCGGCGTACGGGGCGGACTTCAGCGGTCCTGCGACCGTGCTGGTGGGCGACACGCCCCTGGACATCGAGGCGGCCCGGGCGGCCGGGGCCCGGGCGGTGGCCGTCGCGTCCGGGGAGTTCTCGGTGGCCGACCTCGAGGCCGCCGGGGCCGACGCCGTCCTGCCCGACCTGACCGACACCGCCGCCGTGCTGGCCGCGATCCTCTCCACCTGAGCGGGCCGTCCGGCAGGCAGACTGAGCGGATCCGGGCCAGCCACCAGCTCCGCTGGCGTCCCGCCCCCGGCCGGGCGCCCCCGGCCGGACGCCCCCGGCCGGGCGCCCGCGGCCGGGCTAGCAGACCACGGGCCCTTGGCCATCCCCGCAGGTGACGTTGGACTCCGGCCAGCCGTGTCACGCGCCGGTAACGTCACCGGTGTACGGTCAGTTCCCTCAGGTCGCCCAAGCAGTCATGAGGCGCGTCATGCTCAAGCGGATCCTTCTTGCGCTGGACAGCTCGGAGTCCGGTCAGGTCGCGATCAGCTTCACCATCGCGTTGGCCGGCAGCGACACCGAGGTCCGCATCCTGCACATCAACGAGTTGTTGCTGGCCGGCCGTGCGCTGACCGCAGAGACCCCCACCGAGGCCCGTTTCCTGCTCGACGACGCCGTGCTCCAGCTGCGCTGCTGCGGGGTGACGGCGACCGGGGTGGTGGCGACCGGGGTAGTGGCCACCGCGGCCTGCTCCGCCTTGGCAGAGTGCATCATCGCCGAGGCGGACCGCTGGTCCGCGGACGCGATCGTGCTCGGCTCGGCCCGGCGGCGCGGGCTGCGGCGGATCGCCAGCCACGGAGTGCGCGAGCGGGTCATCCGGCTCAGCTGCCTGCCTGTCCTCACCGCGCCCGCCCCGCTGAAGGTGGCGCACACCGATCTCGCCCCCTCACCGGCGGTTGTGCCCGGCCACCGTGGCCCGATCAGCCGGCTTCATCACTGAGCACGGTCACCGACCGGAAAGGGATCGGCAGCTGGGCCGGCTCGGTCGAGGCCGTCATCGTGCTGCGCCCCGGCTGACCAGGTCCGCAGTGGTAGGGCACACTGGAAACGTGTCCGGCACGGGGCAGGCCACGACGGTGTCGGAGTCGGTGCGGGCGGCGCCCGCGGCTCCGCTGCGCGGGCTGCTCTCCTGGTATTCGGGCTACCGCCAGGAGGGCGTGACTCCCGCCCGCCACCGGGGCCTGCCCTCGCCCTACCTGACGGTCATCATCACCCTCGACGACCCGCTGACCGTGGCCCGCCACCCCGATCCCGCCGACGCGCCGGGTGACTACCTGACCCTGGCCGGCGGGCTGCACACCACGCCCGCCCTGATCACCCACTCCGGCCGCCAGTCCGGCATCCAGCTCGCCCTCAGCCCGCTGGGGGCCCGGGCCCTGCTCGGCCGGCCCGCGGGCGAGCTGGCCGGGATCGATGTGGACGGGTCCGAGGTGCTCGGGGACCTGGCCCGGGAACTGCACGAGCGGCTCCGGGAGGCAGAAAGCTGGGCGGCCCGCTTCACGCTGCTCGACCAGATCCTGCTGGCGCACGCCGACCCGCATCAGCAGGTCGCCCCGGACATCGCCGAGGCCTGGCGGCTGCTGACCCGCAGCGGGGGCACGATCCAGGCCGGGGAACTGGCCCGGCGGGTCGGCTGGAGCCCCCGCTACCTGCAACGCCGACTGCTGGCCGAGACAGGCCTGACCCCGAAGGCCGCCGCCCGGGTGACCCGCTTCGACCGGGCCCGGCGCACGCTCCAGCGCCAGGCCGCCACCCCGGCCGACGGGCTTACCCTGGCCGAGGTGGCCGCAGGGTGCGGCTACTACGACCAGGCCCACCTGGCCCGCGAGTTCCGCGAGCTGGCCGGCTGCCCGCCGAGTGCCTGGCTGGCCGAGGAGTTCCGAAACGTACAATCCGGCCCGGACACCCTGGACGGAGGCTGGTGATCATGAGCGACAACATCCCGCCACCTCAGGTGTGGCCCACCCTGCGGGCACGCGACGCGCGGGCCCTGATCCGCTTCCTCGTCGACGCGTTCGGCTTCGAGGAGACCGTGGTCTACGGCGACGGCGACGTCGTCCATCACGCCCAGCTGTCCTGGCCACCCGGCGGCGGCGTCATGCTCGGCTCGGTCCGCGAGAACCACGAGGAAGACAGCTGGCCGGTTGCGCCCGGGACGTTCGGCGCCTACGTGGTCACCGACGACCCGGACGCCCTGTTCGCCCGGGCCACCGCGGCCGGCGCGGAGATCATCCAGGGGCTGCACGAGACCGACTACGGCTCCCGCGACTTCGCGGCGCGCGACCCGGAAGGCAACCGCTGGTCCTTCGGCACCTACCGCGGCGAGCCCCGCAAATCCGGCTGACCCGCAACGCGGCCTACGTGCCCAGGGGCGGCGAGCGGATGGGAGTAACTTCCAGTCGGTCCTGGCTCTTGTGTGTGACAGGCGCTGCGGGCCGGGGTCTGGTCAATGATGATCATTTTTCGTTTTCCGGCTCTCCGGCGGTGCCGTGGCCGGGCCCGGGTTCTGCGGAGTCCGGGCTGGGCGGCCTGGGGACAGCGTGATGCCCGGGTGGAGGCGCCGGCGTCGATACGGGTGGGGATGGTGGCAGCCCAGCCGGGTGACTTTTCCCGCAGACGGTGCGTTTTTCCGGGGTATTTTGCCCATTTCGGCGCACGCTCCGCGGGAAACTTGAGCGGGAGGGGCCAGTGTGACCCGTGGGACCGCGAGCGGCTGAACGCCGCGTCCTCCCCGGCCGCGGCGGCCGATATTTACGTCACCTGCTTCGAGCGGGCCAGCATCCCCGCGGCCGGCAACCGGGTGGCGGCCGCCACCGCGGTCGCCGCGGCCTGCGGGATCTGGCCACCGCTCCCCCGGGCCGTCACCGGGACGGCGAACGAGTGGCGGTCCCCGGCCCAGGCCGAGCGGGGCAGCGCGCGGCCCAGCCGCTCCACATCATCCGGGCTGAGCCGGGCCCCTGCCGCGGCGGCGTTCTCCGCGATCCGGTCCGGGCGTCGGCTGCCGGGGATGGGGACGACGTCAGGTCCCTGGGCCAGCAGCCAGGCTAGGGCGAGCTGGCCCGGCGTGAGCCCGAGCCCGTCAGCCAGGTCGCGCAGCACGACCACCTGCTGGAGGTTGCGGTCCAGGCCGGGGCCGTGGAAGCGCGGGTCAGGGCGGCGGAAGTCACTGGTGTCGATGTCTCCCCGGGCCAGGGTGGCGGTGAGCAGGCCGCGGCCGAGCGGGCTGTAGGGCACCAGGCCGATGCCCAGCCGCCGGGCGGCCGGCACCACGTCGTCCTCCGGGTCGCGCCACAGCAGCGACCACTCGAACTCCACCGCGCTGACCGGATGCACCGCCGCGGCCTGCTCCAGCTGGGCCGGGGTGGCCTCGGACAGTCCGAGGTGGCGGACCTTCCCCTCGGCGACCAGCCCGGCCATCGCGCCCACGGTGTCCGCGACCGGCACATCCGGGTCGACCCGCTGGACGCGGCCGCCGCCGCGGGCTTCGAGCCCCGCATCGCGTTCGAGACACACAGCCCGGCCAGCATCTGCGAGCTGGTCGGGGCCGGGCTCGGGGTCGCGCTGCTGGCCGGATCGTCCGCCGGGGCCGCTGGCCCATCCGCCGATCGGCCTGGTCCGGCTGCGTGAGCGCCCCGCGGTGCCGACTGCCCGTGCCTGGGCCGAGCATCTCGTGCGGGCCTGCGGACGTGTTCCGTCAGTCGGTCTGGCGTCTGGTCCGGCCGGCATACAATGACTGCCAACCCGGTCGAGCTGAACTAGTCAAGCGCAGCCAGCCGAGCGAAAACTAGTCGAGCCGAATCTGGGTGGACCCTGGGGTGGTGCCGTGATGTCGCATGATCACCAGGAGCTCGATCTCAGCCTGATGGCCGGCGTGACCGACCGCGGCCTGCGGCACAAGCAGAACGAGGACGCGATGGAACTCGCCGTCGTGCCGACGCCGGGCGGCCCGGTGCTGGTCGCGGTGGTCTGCGACGGCGTGTCCACCTCTGCCCACCCCCAGGACGCGTCGCTGGCGGCGGCTCAGGCGGCCGCGCGGGTGCTCCGCTCGGCGGCCGAGGCGGGCACGGACCTCAGCGAGGCGTCCGCGGACGCGGTCAAGTCCGCGGTGGAGGCGGTGTCCGGCCTGGCCGAGTCGCCCGGTGAGGTGGGGTCGGCCACGTTCATCTCCGCCACGGCGACCGCCGACGGGGTCACGCTGTGCTGGGTAGGCGACAGCCGGGCCTACTGGCTGGCCGCCGAGCCCGCCGACGCCCAGCGGCTCACCCGGGACGATTCCCTGGCGCAAGAGATGGTCTCGCTCGGGCTGCTGCCGGAAGAGGAGGCCCTCGAATCCCCGCAGGCCCACGTGGTCACCCGCTGGGTGGGCGCGGACCCGGCCGAAGCCAAGCCGCACGTCACGCGCTTCGAGCCGCCCGGGACTGGCGTCGTGCTGCTCTGCTCCGACGGACTATGGAACTACCAGCCGGAAGCGGCGGGCCTGGCCGGGCTGGCCATGCCCGCGGCGCAGACCGACCCGCTCGGCTCCGCCAGGGCGCTGGTGAAGTTCGCAGTCGACGCCGGCGGGCGGGACAACATCACCGCGGTGCTCATCCCGTTCCCGCCCGGAGCTCCCGGGGCGCAGGCCGAGTCCGGCGCGCAGGCAGAGTCCGGCGCGCAGGCAGAGTCCGGCGCGCAGGCCGACCCCGGCGCGTAGACGCCGGGGCCCGGCGGCGGCTCAGCCCAGCAGCGCGGCGAGGGACACGTCCGGGTCGGCCAGCCGGGCGGTGTCGACCCGGGCACCCCCGTAGCCGGCCCGGATCAGCGCCTGGATGTCGCCGGTCACGTCCCACACGTTGACGTTCATGCCGGCCACGACCGCGCCGCCGGACAGCCAGAACGCGATGAACTCCAGCGTGGCCGGGTCGCCCCGGTACACCACCTCGTCGTAGTGCCCGGGCTCGGGCAACCCGGACGTCTCCATGCCCAGGTCGTACTGGTCGCTGAAGAAGTACGGCACCCGGTCGTAGGACACCTGCTGGCCGATCATGGAGCGGGCCGCGGCCGGGCCGCCATGCAGCGCGTTGGCCCAGTGCTCCACCCGGACCCGGCGGCCCAGCAGCGGATGGTCCACGTTGGCCACGTCACCGGCCGCGAAGATGTCCGGGTCGCTGGTCCGCAGCGCCGCGTCCACGAGCACGCCGCCCCCGGCCTCCGGAACGGCCACCTCCAGGCCGGCCGCCTCGGCCAGGGCCACGTTGGGCGCCGCGCCGATAGCGACCACCACGACGTCAGCGGGCAACTCGGCCCCCTCCGTGGTCAGCACCGCGATGACCCGGCCCTCCTGGCTGCGCAGCTCGCGGGCGCTGTCGCCGAGACGGAACTCCACCCCGTGCGCCCGGTGCAGGTCCGCGAACCGCTCCCCCAGCTCAGGGCCGATCTGCCGGTGCAGCGGGGTGGGCTCGGGCTCCAGCACCGTGACCGCGCAGCCCTTCTCGCGGGCCGCGGCGGCGACCTCGAGGCCGATCCAGCCGCCGCCGACGATGACGACCCGGGTCTCCTCGCCGGGGATGGGGACCAGCGCGGTGGCCAGCGCCTCTGAGTCGGCCGTGGTGCGCAGGTAGTGCACCCCGTCCAGGTCACCGCCGGGCACCTGGAGCACCCGGGGGTACGCGCCGGTGGTGAGCAGCAGCCGGTCGTAGCTGACCGCGTCGCCGTTGTCCAGGTCGACCCGGCGGGCCCCGCGGTCGATCCCGATCGCGGTCACGCTGGGCCGCAGGTCCACCTGGTTCCCTGCGTACCAGTGCTCCTCATGCACGTAGAGCGAGGACTTGTCCGCGTTGCCGAGCAGGTAGCCCTTGGACAGCGGCGGCCGCTCGTACGGCCGCTCGGGCTCCGTGCCGATCAGGACTATGGTTCCGCCGAACCCGTCCTCACGCAGCGTCTCGGCGGCCTTGGCGCCCGCCAGGCTGGCGCCGATGATCACGTAAGCCGGACCTTCAGGCATGGCTGCTCCCTCGCAGGTTAAGTTCTCAGCACAGCACTTTCCTCAGCACAGTGCCTTCAACGGCACA
>Ga0187851_10001551_pt1 | contig 21842 bp, 19 predicted proteins | sample June2016WEW_6_10_FD_132997 | JGI IMG/M metagenome (GOLD analysis project Ga0187851, IMG submission 132997) | Peatland microbial communities from SPRUCE experiment site at the Marcell Experimental Forest, Minnesota, USA - June2016WEW_6_10 | ecosystem: Environmental > Terrestrial > Soil >...
CGGAACAATAACAACACCAGCACGCCCAGCGGCGGCCGGAACAATAACAACAGCAGTACGCCCAGCGGCGGCCGGAACAATAACAACACCAGCACGCCCAGCGGCGGCCGGAACAATAACAACAGCAGTACGCCCAGCGGGGGCCGGAACAATAACAACACCAGCACGCCCAGCGGCGGGCGGACCAACAACGCCAGCGCGCCCAGTGGCGGGGTTACCGGCGGGCGGAACACCAACAACGCCAGCACGCCCAGCGGCGGGGTCAGCGGCGGGCGGACCAACAACGCCAGCACGCCCAGTGGCGGCGTCCCGGGCGGGCGGAGCAACAATAACGCAGCCACGCCCAGCGGCGGGGCCACCGGCGGCCGGACCTTTGGCAATGCAGGCGTGCCCGGCCGTGGTGGAGTCGCCGGCAACAACCCGACGCCGCCATCCAGGCAACCGCCGGTGTTCCGGCCGGGTCCCAACATGCAAACAACGCGTCGTCCCGACGGCACGCAGGTGCATGTCAATCCTCAAACCCACGCTACGATCAACACCGATCGAGGGGGGCATATTACGAGTTTCGAGAGACCCGGTGTGAAGGCCACCGGTTTTAGAACGGATGGTCGCGCGGGGCACATCGAACAATCCCGGCCGGATGGCAGCCGGATGGTCGTGGACCGCGGTGTCCACGGCGAACGGACAGTTCAGTCGGTGCGTCCGGGCGGCGTGCGCGTGGTGTCGGTGGGGCGGCAGGGTTTCGTCGAACGTCCCTTCCGGCCGGGCTATGTGTCGCGCACTTATGTGGTCGGCGGCCGGACTCAGGTTCGCGTTTACCGGTCGTACACTTACCGCAATGTCCAATACGTTACTTACGTGCCGTCGGTTTACTACCAGCCCGCGTTCTATTCCTGGGCTTATCGCCCATGGAACAGGCCGGTGGTCTTTGCGTGGGGCTGGGGGTCGGCGCCGTGGTATGGGTACTACGGTGGGTATTTCGCGCCGGCGCCCATGTATCCCACCGCCTCTCTGTGGCTGACGGATTATCTGCTGGCTCAGAACCTGCAGGCCGCTTACGCCTATCAAACGGCGCCTGGCGGGGACATATCCACGGAGCCCGTTGCGCAAAACAGCCAAGGGGCGCTGAGTCCCGAAGTCAAACAGATGATTGCCGACGAAGTGCAGCAACAACTGGCCGCCCAACAGGCCGCCGCGGCTCAACCGGCCGCCACGGCCGCTTATCAACCCACCGCCGCGGACACGCCGCCGCCGGCGCTCGATCCCAGTCTCAGAATCTTCGTGGTGTCGACGCCTCTCAACGTGACGGGGACTGCCGACGGGCAGACTTGCGGGTTGACGCCGGGGGACGTGATCGAACGGGCCAGCCGCACGGTTACGAGTAACGGCATGGTCGCGATTAATGTTATCAATAGCAAGGCGGGCGATTGCCCGGTCGACACCGCCTCCTCGCTCGACGTAGCCACGCTCCAGGACATGCATAATCAGTTCCAGGAGCAGATCGCCAACGGTATGAACCAGCTTGCCAGCAATCCGGGGCAGGGCGGTCTGCCCGCCGCTCCCGCGGCCAATCCCCAGCCGGTGGCCGCCGGACAAGCGCCCGCCGACCCGCAAGCCGCGACTCTGTTGGCGCAGCAAACCCAACAGGCGGACCAGACGGAAGCGGACATCCAGAGCTCCGCCGCCAGCGGGCAGTAGCGGCGACAGCACACCCTGGCCTCGCCCGCGGGTGAGGCCAGGGCGCTATCCCGCCATTCGAATAGGTCCGAATTTCGAAGTTGGACGCGTTGTATCAGGGCACGGCTTGAGCCGTGCCGCGAACAGGCGCACACGGAGGGCTTTAGCCCCTGTCTTCTCAGGAGGATGAGAAGGAGTTGCGCCGGGGTTGCCAAACCAGGGGCTAAAGCCCAGAAAATGCTGACCCTGATCGGCACGGCTCAAGCCGTGCCCTGATACAAAACCTGTTATTGTCGGATAACGAAGAGATCCGCGGGCTATTTCTTTTCCCAGACGAGCGGGTCCGGGCCGGAGAGCTTTTGAAAGAGCTGGGAATCGATCCTGGCTTGTTCGGGCTTGCCGAAGCGGCTGGCCAGCATGGCGCGCAGGGCGTAAAGCCTCGGGAAATAGAATCCGAAGAACGGGCCCACGCCGGTGGAAGAGGGAATCGGGTTGAATTGGAGCAGCGCGGCGGCATCCTGATTCCGGCCGGTCTCCAGGTGCGTCCACGCCAGCATCACGGGCAGCCCTTCGTCGTCCGCTGGAGCGCCGCTGTTGTAGATCTCCTTGAGGGTCAGCCCGGCGGGTTGAAATTCGCGGGCCAGTAGGAGGGCGTAAGCCATGGCGAAGTTGCGGACCGGCGTCTGGGCGGGCTCGGGGAACTCGCGTTCCGCGCGCACGGCCCACTCCGCGGGCGTGGCCGGGGGCTCGGTGAGGAAACGGGTGACGCGCGCAATGGCGGCGCTCTAAGGTCCGGCGCACTGCCCGGCCTTCTGGGCCGCCTGCGCGGCGGCCTCGCGGTCGCCCAACAGGAGCCGCCACACCGCCAGCTCGGCGAAGCCGCGCGCCGCCAGTTCCCGCAGCGGGGTGTTTTCGGCCCCGCGGGCGAACGCCTCCATGCCGGCGCACGCCGCGCGCCTCCGTCCCGCCGCCCAGCTCCACTCCGCCTTGCGGTAGTCCACGGCCGGGTCCCGATCCGCGGCGCGGGCCTCCGCGTAGCGCTGGAACAGCGTGTCCGCGCCGCCGATATCGCCGGTCATTAGGCGGGCGACGGCAGCTTTGAAAAGCGATCCGTCGGCATCGAAGTGCGCGTTCTTGCTCGCGGACTGGAGATAGAGTCCTTCCGCCTCGCGCAGGCGCCCGGCGAGCAGGTTCACGTCCCCCAGGGAATCGAGCGGATTGGAATCGCCCGGCGCCAGCTTCTGGTAGCGGACCAGAAACGCGGTGGCGGCGGGAAGGTCTCCCGCGTAAGCCGCGGCATAGCCCGCCTGGTTCAGGGCGCCGGCGTCCTGTGGCTCGATGGTCAGCGACCTCTCCCAGTCATTAACCGAATTCTGGTAGGCGTGCGCCGCCATGGCCGCCTCGGCGAGCGCCCGCCACACCACCGGGTCGCTGGGGCTAAGCCGCGCCAGGGTCGCGCAGGCCCGGCTTCGCGCGACGGCGTCGCCGCGCAAATCGGCGGAATCCAGCTCCAGCCGCGCCCGCTCTACCGGAGGCAGGTTGCGCGCCAGCGCCTGGTCTAGAAGGGCCAGCGCCCCGGTGCGGTCCTGCCGCTGCGCCTTCCATTGGGCCAGCAGCCGGTAGGCCGCGGCGAAATCCCGGTCGGCCGCCAGGGCGCGTTCGAGAGTCGGCGCCACCGAGGGTTGATCGAAGGATTCGAGCGCGTTCACGAAGGCCTGCAGCGCCGCGGCGTCGCGCGTGGCATAAGGCGGCGCATCCTTCCAGAGGGCGCGTGCGAAGGCCCAAGCCGCGGCCACCACGTCGCCGGCGGCCCCGCTATAGGAAACCACGGCGGTCGTCTTGCCCGTCTGCGGGTCTTCCGTGCTCATGTGGGCCAGAATTCCGCCGGATCGAATCGAGTATTCGCCGTACGCCACGCGGTTCGCCCCGGCGGCCAGCGCCAGATCCCGCTCCGCCGATATGCCCGGCGCCCCAACCGGCCTCGCGCCCAACACGCGCTCGTAGGCGTGAAACCGGCTGGATGGGAGCGCGTAGACGCCGGGTGCGCCGGCCAGCTCCGAGGTGACCATCTCCGCGAGAGCCCGTCCGATCCAGTCCGCCGATGGATCCGCGCCCAGGTTCTCAAATCGCAGCACCGCCAGCCGCTCGATCGCGGGCTCCGGCGCGCGGCGGGCGCAACCGGAAAAGCCGATAAGGGCCGCCAGACCCGTGGCGAGAGCCGGCGCCGGCCCGAGTTTACAGAACACGCGGCTCCAGGGTCAGCAGCGCTTGGAATTCCGGAAGCTCGCGCATGGCTTGGAACTCGGGTTCCTGCGCCATCTTCTTCCGGTCGCGAAAGCCCTCTTCGAGGGCTTTTCTCAGGTATTGCAGGGCCAGGTCCTGGCGGCTGGACGCGGCGTAAAGCTTGGCCAGGGCGTAGTGGTACTTGGCCTTTTCCTCCACCGAGCGCTCCTCCAGCAGCACGCCGTAGGTTCCGTGGTGCTCGAAGACATCGGGGTCGAGCTGCAACGCGGTCCGGTACTCCGCGATGGATTCCTTTTCCATCTGGCGGGAGAAATACGCCGTGCCGAGGTTCATATGGATGGAGGCGGAATTGGGCGTCAGTTTGAGGGCTTTCCGGTAAGCTGCGATGGCCCGCCGATAGCTTTTCTGGGCGTAATAAACCGTGCCGATGTTGTTCTGAGCCTCCGCGTAGGTGGGTTTGAGCTTGAGCGCCCGCTCATAGCACTTCCTGGCCCGCTCGAGCTGCTGCATCTGGTGATAGGCGATGCCGGTCTTATTCACCAGAACGGCATCGTTCTTAGGACCCTCGGCGAACGCCTCAATGGCCTCGCGGTACATCTTGCGCGCCATGAAGATATCGCCGCGGCTCTCCGGAGGCAAAACACCGGGCGAGGGAGGAGGGGGCTGAACCGGGGACCTGGCTCCGTCCGGCATGGCGCCGGGGGGCGCCTGGGCGAAGCAGAGGCCCGCCAGCGCAAAGGCTAAAGCGAGGGAAACCATTTGAGGGCCTCCTGACCTATTTAAACACACCTATCAGGCGCTGAAAAAAACCCTTCTTCCGGGGCTCTTTCTGCTCTGCCGGAGGCAGCGGGGAGGCGCTCTGGATGAGCACCCTCTCGGATTGGCGCCGCGCGCTGCGCGGCGGCGAGGAGGGCGGCGGCGTTACGCCATCGCCTCCTGAACCGGTGACTCGCGGCGGCACGCCTTGCGCCGGAACGGCCGCTTCCTGTTGGCCCGCCGGCGGGGCGGTTTCCCAGCCCGCGACGTTGGTGACATAGCGCCCGCCGTGCAGCGGGCACGCGCCCACCGGTTCGGTGCCGGCGATGTAGACCTCGGTCCGCGTGGTGGGGCAGTTGGGCGTGGCGGGCATGCCCGATTGCGGGTCGATCTTGATGGACACAATGCCGCCCGGAGATTCGAAAGGCCGGGTGTCCCGATACTCGCGGAACTGCATGGCGCGTTTCATGAACTCGGCCCAGATGGGCGCCGCCGAGTGGGCCCCTTCCAGGTCGAGTTCGCGGTTGTCGTCGAAACCCACCCACACCACGCACAGCAGTTGCGAGGTATAGCCGGCGAACCAGCCGTCGTGCGACGTGCCGGTCTTCCCGGCCACCGGGAAATCGAGGTTGTAGCGGGCCCGCACGCCCTCGGCCGTGCCGTGCTGGAGCACCTCCTCCAGCAGGTTGGTCATCAGGTAGGCCAGGCGGGGGTCGATCGCGCGGGCGCGCTCTATCTGATTGCGGTACACCGCCTTGCCGCTCTGGTCGCGCACCAGCGAGACGAAACTGGGCTTCACGTATTCGCCCTCGTTGGCGAATACGGTGTACGCGCCGACGGCCTCGAGCGGGGTAATCTCGTAAGCGCCCAGCGCTACCGCGGGCGTGGGCTGGATCTTGTAGTTCATGCCCGCGCGGTTGGCCATCTCCACCACCGCGTCGTAGCCCACGGTCTCCGCCACCTTCACCGTGGGCACGTTCAGCGAACGCGCCAGCGCGTCGCGCAGGGTCACCGCGCCGTGGGTGAACTTGCCCTCGAAATTGCTGGGCTCGTAAGGCTTGCCGTCGAACCAGAAGGTGGTGGGCTCATCGAGCACCTGCGTGCTGGCGGTGAGCACATGCGGCCCGCCTTCAATGCCGGTGTTGAGCGCGGCGGCATAGACGAAGGGCTTGAAGATGGAACCCGGCTGGCGCTTGGCCAGCACGTGGTTGAGCTGGCTCATGCCGTAGTTGCGGCCACCGGCCAGGGCTTTCACCTCCGCCGTGTGGGGATCGATGGCCACCAGCGCCACCTGGGCTTCCGGAGGGGTCTGACCGTGGAAGCGGCGCTGCCTGCGTATCTGCTCATCCACGGCCTGCATTCCCAGGCGGATAGCCTCGCCGGCCGCGCGCTGAAGCCGCAGGTCGAGGGTGGTGTAAATGCGGAAGGCGTTGGATTGCAGATCCACGTCCTGGAACTTGCTTTCGATTGCGTCGTCGACCATGTCGACGAAGTAGGGAGCGTCCACCGATTGGGCGGAGCTCTTGGCAACGGTCAGCGGCGCTTCGATGGCCAAGGCGTAGTCGCGATCGCCGATAAGGTCGTTCTGGCGCATCAGGCCGAGCACCAGGTTACGGCGCTCGCGCATGTGGTCGGGATGGCGGAAGGGATCGAAATAGGCGGGCCAGCGGGGCAGGCTGGCAAGTTCGGCGGCTTCCGGAAGCGTGATCTGGCTGAGGTCTTTCCCAAGGAACACCTCGGCCGCCTCGCCAAAGCCGTGGATGCGGAAGGTGCCGCGCGAACCCAGGTAGATCTGGTTGGCGTAATCCTCGAAGATCTGCTCCTTGGAGAGTTTCTGCTCGATCTGGAGGGTGATGATGACCTCGGCCAGCTTGCGGGTCCAGCGCTTCCCCTGGTCGAGCCAGAACATGCGCGCGAGCTGCATGCTCAGAGTGGATGCGCCCTGGTCTTTGCGTCCCTCCTTGAGGTCCACGTAGGCGGCTTTGATGATGCGGATGGGGTCGAAGCCGGCGTGCTGGAAGAACCGCTTGTCCTCGGCGGAAGTCACCGAATCCACCAGGACGCGCGGAATATCGGCGAATTTCACGATGCGGCGCTTTTCCCGGCTGGGCCCCGACACGTTGGTGATGATCTGCGGCTCGAGCTGGTATTCCCCGCGCGATGTGTTGTCGGTCAGCGACACAATCTGCGCGATCTTCCCGCCCGCGAACTTGATGACTCCAGCCTCCTGATCGAAGTAGGAATCCGGCCCGGGGAAGATCTCAATGGAGTTGGGATGAAGCTGGTAGGACCCCACCGGGTTATGGCGTGAATCGCTGTACCCGCTGCGGCGGAGCCGGGCGGCGATGTCCTCGGGCGACCCGGCATCGCCGATGGCCACCGACTCGGGCGCCGCGAAGATCCGCGCCGAGTTGGCGAACGGGCCGGCGCGCAGTTTTTCGTCGATCAGGCGCGAGTACCGGGCATAGAAGAAAGTGAACACCCCAACCGCCAAAATGCCGCACAGCGCCATCCCCACGATCAGGAAACGGCCCAGCGGTCCGAGGGCAAATCGGGCCAGCCCGGACGCCGCCGGGACGCGGACTTTCATTTCTCTCTTCTTGGCCACTACCTCCAATTTTCGCATGAACCGCAAACGGCGCCCGATGGGGGGCTTTTCCGGCGTTCTTCACCACGCCTTCCGCTCCTCCCGCTTGAGAGCGTCGTGTAACAACACCTTGATAAGAGTCTGGTAGCCAATCCCCTTCGCTTCCGCCAGTTGGCGCGCTTTGTCTATATCCGTCACGGGTATGCGAACGGTGACGCTTTTGGACGGTATGGCGGTGCGCCGCCCATGTTTGAGCAGGAGATCCGCCACCAGATCCTGGTGACTGTCCCACCATTCGGCCTCCTCGGCTTCGGAACGGAATCTCGGCGTATCAATCACCACGGCAGCGGTCTTCTTCTTCATAGCCCCTCCCTCAAGCTTCGCTTAGCTGGGAATGCCGTCACCACGCGGACGCGGCCTTCGCGAACCGTATAGACCACCGCAATCGCGCGGCCTTTGGCCGTTTTCCCCGCGCACAGCACGCGTCGCTCCCCGTACCGGTACTGAATCTGCAAGACGATTGGGTCGCCTGCAACCACTTCTTCGGCTTCCACAGGCGTCACACCGTGGCAGGCGATGTGGTCCCTGTTGCCGTCATTCCACTCGAACCGAATCTCTGCCATGTACGTACATATTGTATGTACTTTTGACGCGGAAGCCAAGCCCGAGCCCCGAAGGTGGATTCACAAAACGATTCACAAAACGAACGCCCCGCGCGCTCCCCCGTGGGCGATAATCGGATGAAGCGTTTACGATTCCAGACCGCGACCGGACCAAGCGGTTCGGCCGCGCCCCAAACCAGGAGCCTATGAAACTCAACGCCTGTCTTCTGCGCAGCACCGTGGTGGCTGCCCTGGGAGGCCTGCTGTTCGGCTTTGACACCGTCGTCATTTCCGGAACCACGCATTCCCTCACCGAGGTCTTTCGGCTCTCTGAAAACCTCCTGGGTCTGACGGTGGCCACGGCCCTCGTAGGCACGATTCTGGGCGCCATGTTCGCCGGGATTCCGGCCGACCGTTTCGGCCGCCGCGACAGCCTCCGCATCATGGCGGTTCTTTACGTGGTCTCCGCCTTGGGGTGCGCCTTTGCCTGGGACTGGTATTCGCTGCTGTTTTTCCGGTTCATCGGCGGGCTCGGCATCGGAGGCTCCTCCGTGCTCGGCCCCATGTACATCGCGGAGGTGTCGCCGGCCAAGTGGCGCGGCCGCCTGGTGGGCTTCTTCCAGTTCAATGTGGTCTCCGGAATCCTGCTGGCATATCTTTCCAACTACCTGCTCGGAACGGCGGGCCTGGGCGGCGCCGAATGGCGGTGGAAGCTGGGGGTTTCGGCTCTTCCAGCCGTCCTGTTCTTCGCCATGCTGTTCGGCATCCCGCGCAGCCCGCGGTGGCTGGTGCAGAAGGGGCGCGATCCGGAAGCGCGCTCGGTGCTCGAAGCCATTGGCGAGGAGAACGTGGACGCCGAGCTCCAGGACATTGTCGCCTCCATCGATGCCGAACACGGCCACGCCTCGGAACCGCTGTTTTCCTACAAGTACCGTTTTCCCATTTTCCTGGCGGTCTCCATCGCCATGTTCAACCAGCTTTCCGGCATCAACGCCATCCTTTACTACCTGAACGACATTTTCGCCAAGGCCGGGTTCAGCAAAGTGTCCGGCGATTTGCAGGCCGTGGCCATAGGCGCCACCAACCTGCTGTTCACCATCCTGGCCATGTCGATCATCGACAAAGTGGGGCGCCGGTTCCTGCTGCTGGTCGGATCGGTGGGCACGGCGGTGTGCCTGGGCGGAGTCGCCTACATCTTCTCCAGCGCCAGGCACGAGGGCGTCCTGGTGTGGCTGCTGGTGGGCTTCATCGCTTTCTTCGCGTTTTCGCAGGGGGCCGTCATCTGGGTGTACCTGGGCGAGGTCTTTCCTAACCGCGTGCGAGCCAGGGGCCAGAGCCTGGGAAGCCTGACGCACTGGTTCATGGCCGCGCTGATTGCCTGGACCTTCCCGGTTCTGGCGAGGACTTCCGGAGGCATTCCCTTCATGTTCTTCTCGGCCATGATGGTAGTGCAATTCTTCGTGGTGCTGCTGGCATATCCCGAGACCAAGGGCGTTTCGCTCGAAGCCATGCAGAAGAAACTGGGAATCGTCTGACGCCGTGTTACACTGCGCACTCTTAGGGAGGTCGAGGATGAGACTCTTTGTTTTCCTGGCTGTGGCTGCCGCTCTTGGGGCGCAGCCGCCGCCGCCCGCCAAGCGGCCGAACCCGAATGGCGCCCCGCCGGCATCCGCCGGGGACGATATCCGCGGGTACAACGACACTCCGCAGTTACCGGGGCAGCCGTGGAAGGTGCATGACATGGACCGGCCGCGCCCGCCCAAGGTCACGCCCGCGCCCTATGTGAACGAGGCGCCGCCATCGGACGCCATCGTCCTCTTCGACGGCAAAGATCTCTCGCAATGGGCCACCCCGGGCCGCGGGGGAGCCGTCGGGGACCCCAGGTGGAAGGTGGAGAACGGCTACATCGAGATTGTGCCGCGGACCGGACGCCTGCAGACTAAGGCGAGTTTCGGCGATTGCCAGCTCCACGTGGAGTGGATGATACCCAAAGAGTCGACCGGCTCGGGGCAGGGCATTGGCAACAGCGGCATCGAGATGATGACTCGATATGAAATCCAGGTGCTCGAATCCAACGAGAATCTGACTTACGCCGATGGCGGGGCAGGGGCCATTTACGGCGTCTGGCCGCCATTGGTCAACCCGGCGCGTCCCAAGGACCAATGGAACGTGTACGACATCTTCTTCGAGGCGCCGCGCTTCGAGGGGGACAAAGTCGTGAAGCCGGCCTATGTGACCCTGCTGTTCAACGGCGTGCTGGCGCAGAATCACAAGGACTATCTCGGCACGACGATCTGGAGACAAGTGGCCCATTACACCCCGCACCCGGCGGAACAGCCATTGAGCCTGCAGGACCACTCGCAGCCCGTGCGTTTCCGCAATATCTGGATACGCAAGCTGAGCCAGTAGCGCGCGGCCGGAGGGCGGCATGCCGAAGTCGCCTCGAATAGCCGCGTCCCGCCGGCTATAATATGAGCGTGGAGAAAGTGGTCAGGATCTTCTCGAGCTTCGAGGACGCCGATGAAGCCGACGCGCGCGACGACGCGGCGATGTCCCCCGAAGAGCGCCTGAAGATCCTTCTCGAACTCCGCGACCGCCGTCATCCCGATGCCGCTGAACAAGGACTTGCGCGAGTTTCTCGAGTTGTTGAACTCGAACGGAGTTGAGTACCTGGTAGTCGGCGCGTTCGCAGTCGCCTTTCACGGTTTTCCCCGCTATACTGCGGATCTCGATTTGCTGGTGCGGCCCACTTCGGAGAATGCCGGCCGGGTGTTGCGCGCGTTGTCGGAATTCGGCTTTGGCAAGCTGGGAATCCAGGCGTCGGATCTCTGTTCACCCGGCATGGTGGTCCAGTTGGGAGTGAAGCCAAACCGGATCGATCTGTTGACCGCTCTTTCCGGCGTCAGCTTCGAAGCAGCGTGGGCGACACGTGCGGAAGCGCAATTGGAAGGGATTTTGACGCACTTCATTGGGCGTGCGGCGCTGATTCGCAACAAGGAGCAGACGGGCCGCGCGAAAGACCTTGGCGATGCCGAAGAGTTGCGAAAGCGGACAACCGAATAGGAACGAACCACGAGGTCTCGGCCGGCAAGTCTGGGGGAGAGAGTGGCTCGCCGCAAGAAGGTATCGCGAGGCAGTGGAGGGTTAGGTCATGGCGAAGCGGCAGCAGCGCGAATCGGATAATGTGTTCGAGCAAATAGGTTTCAAGCGAGAGGAAGCGCTGAACCTGCGACTCCGCTCCGAAATGATGAACGCGCTCATCGCGGAGATCGAAAAGAGGGGTCTCACCCAGGCGCAAGCCGCGGCTCGATCGGGCGTCTCCCAACCGCGGATCTCCGATCTAATGAGGGGCAAGCTGCACCTGTTTTCGATTGACATGCTGGTTACTCTGCTCTCCGCCGCCGGCCTGCGGGTCGAGATGAAGGTGCGAAGAGCGGCGTGATAGCCCGGGTGGGGCCATCGATTGCGATGGCGGAGAGAGTGGGATTCGAACCCACGTTAGAGTTTCCCCTAAACACGCTTTCCAAGCGTGCGCCTTCAACCACTCGGCCATCTCTCCGGTTCGAAAAAAGATGCGGTTTGCGGTCTCGCAAGCGGCTTCGGAAGTCTTCTCACAGGATAGCATGACGCCCGGGCCGGGCCGCCGCCGATGGCGGTTTGCGGGTGGGTCGGCGCCGATGTGGGGCCAAGCCTTCGGGGTTGCCGGGGCGCCCTCTGGGCCCGCATCTGCCCGGCGTCCAGGGACGCCGGCCAAAAGCCCGGCGGCAAGCCAGAAGGCTTGCCCCACAAGCGCACGCGCTTGGCCGCAGGCCTGCCTTCCTGCCATACTGTTTGCTTAAATGCCCAGCGTTCTTATAGCCGGCGGAGGTCTCGCCGGGTTATCGGCGGCGGCCGCTCTGGGCGGCGCCGGATTTCAGGTGGAGCTGTTCGAAGCGCGGCCGTTCCTGGGCGGGCGCGCGGCCTCCTACCCGCTGGGGGAGGAAACCATCGACAATTGCCAGCACATCCTGCTGCGCTGCTGCGTCAACCTGCTCGATTTCTACCAGCGCCTGGGCGTGCGGGACCGCATCCGCTTTCACCGCGAGTACTACTTCATCGAGCCGGGCGGGCGCATCTCCGTTATGCGGCGGGGAAGGCTGCCGGCGCCGTTTCACATGGCCGAATCCTTCCTGCGGCTGAAGTGTTTGGAACCCCGCGATAAACTGGGCATCGCGCGGGCCCTCGGCGCCATGCGCCGCGAACGCCCGCGGCGCCAGGACCTGGACCGCATCAGCATGCTCGACTGGCTGTTCGAAAAGCGCCAGACGGCGCGGGCGATATCCCGTTTCTGGCGCCAGGTGCTGGTGAGCGCGGTGAATGAGGACCTGGACCGCATGGCCGCCGCGCACGGGTTCAAGGTGTTCTGGCTGGGCTTTCTGGCGCGCGCGGATTCCTACGAGATGGGTGTGCCCGCCACCCCGCTCTCGGAGCTTTATACTGATGAGGCGCTGCGGCGCACGGGCGATGTGCGCGTGCACTATCGCAGTCCGGTGGAACATATCGGCGCCGAAGGCTTCGTGGTAGAGGGCCAGCGCCACACGGCCGATTCCTACATCTGCGCGCTGCCCTTCGAACGCCTGGAAGCGGTGGGCCTGGCCGCGCCGAAGTTCGATCATTCGCCCATCACCGGGGTGCACCTCTGGTTCGATCGCGAGGTGACTACCCTGCCGCACGCCACCCTGCTCGACCGCACGATGCAGTGGATGTTCAATAAGGACGTTGGCCGTTACCTGCTGCTGGTGGTGAGCGCCTCGCGCGAACTTACGAACTTGTCCCGCTCCGAAATCGTGGACATGGCCATCGCGGATCTGCGTCTTTACTTCCCCCGCGCGCGCGAAGCCAACCTGGTGAAGTGGCAGGTGATCAAGGAACAGCGGGCCACCTTTTCGGCGGCGCCGGGAACCGAGGCGCTGCGTCCGGGCCCCCAGTCTGGCATTCCGAACCTGTATCTGGCCGGCGATTGGACCCGCACCGGCTGGCCGGCCACCATGGAGGGGGCAGTGCGCAGCGGATACGCGGCCGCCGAAGAGGTGGCCAGGGCGGCGGGCCAGGCGGGGCGGTTCGTGATCCCCGATATCGTGGGATAAGGCTCCCGCCTTGTCAGATCAAGCCAGCACAGCGCGTCCGAGCTCCGCTCGGATTGACAAGCCAGGAGGCTTATCCCACTGTGTCTCCGCGCACACCCGCGTTTGACACGTTGCGCGGCCCGCGCCTAATCTATCGACATCGTTATCGAATGTCGAAAACGAAAGCTGAGTACGAACACGCCGTGGATCGCGAGCTTTACTCCGGTCTTTTGCGGCTGCACGTGCTGCATCACGCCGCGCGGGAGCCTATCTTCGGCCTGGGCATGGCTGAGGAACTAGCGCGGCACGGCTACCGCATCAGCCCCGGCACGTTGTACCCGCTGCTGCACGGGCTGGAGAAGAAGGGCTATCTGCGGTCGGCGGAGCGGCGCAATGGGAAATCCCTGCGCAAGGTCTACCGGGCCACGGCCCTGGGCCGGAGGGCATTGGCGGCGGCTGCGATCAAGGTCCGCGAGCTGCTTAGGGAGCTGATGGAAGAATGAGAACGGCTCGCGGGATGTGGATGGCCGCGTTGGCGGCCGTGATGGCCGGGACTGGTGGCGCGCAGCCGGCGGGACTGACCATGGCCCAGGCCGTGGAGGCCGCTCTACGCAACTATCCGGCGGTTCGCGTGTCGCAGGAGCAAGCCAACGCCGCCGGGGCCGCCATCGGCCTGGCGCGCACCGCCTACCTGCCGCGGGTGGACGCGATGGCCCAGGTGAACCGGGCCACGCGGAACAACGTTTTCGGCATGTTGCTGCCGCAAAGCGTGATTCCTTCGATGTCCGGACCGGTGCTGGGCACCAACAACTTCGGGACCGCGTGGGGCAGCGCTATCGGAACGCTGGTGACGTGGGAGCCTTTCGATTTCGGCCTGCGCCGCGCTGGCGTCGCAGCCGCCGAAGCTTCCCAAGCGCAGGCTGAAGCGGCCGTGAAGCGCACCGGGTTCGAGGTGTGCGCGAACGCCGCTGCGGCGTACCTGACGCTGGCCGCCGCGCGGGAGACGGTGCGCGCCGCGCAAGCCGCGGTGGACCGCGCTGCAACGTTGGCGGGCATCACCCGCGCGCTGGTGGGCGCGGAATTGCGTCCCGGCGCCGACGCTTCCCGCGCCGAAGCCGAGCTGGCCGCCGCGCGCACACAACTGGCGCGCGCCTCGCAGGCTGTCGAAATCGCGCGCGCCGGCGTGGCGCAGTACGTGGGCGGGGAACCGGGGGGGATCGAGATTTCCGCGCCCGGCCTGCTGCAACTGCCCCCGGAGGCGCCGGCCGCGCCGCCCGATCCGGCCGCCCATCCGGCGGCGGTGGAACAGAGCGCCGCGGTAGAACAGTCCAACGCGCAGATGCGCACGCTCGAGCGGCAGTGGTTTCCGCGGTTCTACTTGCAGGGCGCGGCGTATGCGCGCGGAACGGGCGCGGAGACGAACGGTGGAATTCTGGGCGGCGTCAACGGCCTCGCGCCCAGCGTGCAGGATTACGCGCTGGGGTTCACGGTGAATTTCCCGGTGTTCGACTTCGCTTCGATTCGCGAGCGCGAGCGGGTGCAGGCGGCCACCGTGCGGGCCCAGGAGGCGCGTTCGCAGCAGATTGCGGCAGACCTGAGAGCGCAGTGGAACGTCGCCGATGCCGAGCTGCGCGGCGCGCGTCAGGTGGCGGCCAATACGCCGGCCGAGGTGGCCGCCGCTCACGCCGCAGTTGAGCAAGCCGGAGCGCGTTATCAATCCGGCCTGGGCGCCATCGACCAGGTGGCCGAGGCGCAGCGCCTGCTCGCGCAGGCGGAGATCGACGATGCCCTGGCGCGTCTGGCGGTGTGGCGCGCGTTGCTGGGCGTGGCCGCCGCGGCGGGGGATTTGCAGCCGTTTCTGGCGGAGGTGGGGAAATGAGGGAGGCGGCGTGGGGCCAAGCCTTCGGGCTTGCCGCCGGCCTTTTGGCCGGCGTTCTTCGCGCCGATCCGCGACGCCGGGCAGAAGCCCGGCGGCAAGCCCGAAGGCTTGACCCCACAACGCGGCGGCGCCGATGCCCGCCGCTCAGAGGAGGCCGGCCATGCGTCTGGTTCTAGGCGCCCTCAGCCGCCCGGTCACCGTTTTGGTGACGCTGGTCGCCGTGGCGCTGTGCGCCATCCTGGCCATCGAGCGCATGCCCGTCGATATCTTCCCCCAAGTGGGCGACCCGGCCATTTACGTGGCGCAGCCTTATGGCGGCATGGACCCCGCCCAGATCGAAGGCTTCCTCACCTATTACTACGAGTATCACTTCCTCTACATAACCGGCATAGACCACGTGGAAAGCAAGAGCATCCAGGGCGCCGCGCTCATGAAGCTGGTGTTTCACACGGATACCGACATGGCGCAGGCCATGGCGCAAACCGTGGGTTACGTGAACCGCGCGCGTTCCTTCATGCCGCCCGGCACGGTGCCGCCGTTCATCACGCGCTTCGACGCCGGCAGCGTGGCCGTGGGCCAGCTTGTCTTCAGCAGCCAGACGCGCACGCTCAGCGAAATGCAGGACCTCGCGCTCAACCGCGTGCGGCCGCTGTTCGCTACCCTGCCGGGAGTTTCCGCGCCCCCGCCATTCGGCGGCAGCCAGCGCACCATCGTGGTCACGCTCGATCCCGACAAGCTCCGCCAGTACCGCATCTCCCCGCAGGAAGCCATCGCCGCCGTGAGCGACGCCACCCTGGTGATGCCCTCCGGAAATATGTGGACCGGCCAGATCGAGCGCATCGCGCGCACCAACGCCACCCTCGGCGGCAACCTCGCCGAGTTGCTGGGCGCGCCCATCCGCGCGGTTTCCGGGGCCACGGTTTATTTGCGCGACATAGGAACCGTGGAGAACGGCTCGGATCTGGTCACCGCGTATGCCCACGTCAACGGCCGCCGTACGGTCTACATTCCGGTTACCAAGCGCGCCGACGCATCCACACTGGCGGTAATCAACAGCGTCAAAGCCGCGCTGCCGGGCTTCCGTAAGATTGTGCCCGAGGACATCGACATCCGCCTGGAGTTCGATCAATCCCCGTACGTTGCCAATTCGCTGCGCGGGTTGATATTCGAGGGGCTGCTGGGCGCCGCGCTGACCGGCCTTATGGTGCTGATCTTCCTGCGCGACTGGCGCAGCGCGCTGATCGTGGTGGTGAACATCCCGTTCGCGCTGGTAACGGCGGTGGTTCTGCTCTGGCTCACGGGCCAGACCATCAACATCATGACCCTGGGCGGCCTGGCCCTGGCGGTGGGCGTGCTGGTGGATGAGGCCACCGTGGAAATCGAGAACATCCACACGCAGATGCTTCCCGGCGTGTCGCGGGCGCGCGCGGTGATTGAAGCGTGCAGCCGCACGGCGATGGCGCGGCTGCTTTCCATGTTCTGTATTCTGGCGGTCTTCGTGCCGTCGTTCTTCATGGTGGGGGTGGGACGGCAGCTTTTTGTTCCGCTTTCGCTGGCCGTGGGGTTCGCCATGATCGCCTCCTACCTGCTATCGAGCACGCTCGTGCCGGTGTTCGCCACCTGGTTCATGAAGGAAGCACGCGCCGGCGAGCGGCGGCAAGGCCTGCTCAGCGCGTTCTATGGCCGGTATCTGGGCGTGGTGCTGCGCTTCCGGTGGCCGTTGGCGTTGGTCTACCTGGCCACGTCTTTCGGGCTGCTCTACGTCTTGGCGCCGCGCCTGGGAACGGAGATTTTCCCGGACGTGAACTCCGCTCTGTACCGCATCCGCATGAGGGCGCCGGTGGGTACGCGCATCGAGGAAACCGAGCGCATCCTGCTGCGCGCGCTCGATATCATCCGCCGCGACGCCGGCCCTGGCAACGTCGCCATCACCAGCGACTTTATGGGCCTGCAGCCTTCCAGTTACCCGGTCAACCTGATCCACCTGTTCACCGCCGGGCCGCAGGAGGCCATCATCCAGGTTGCGCTGAAGCCCGGCGCCCCCGGTGGCGAAGCGCTGCGGGAGCGGCTGCGCGCGAGTTTCCGGCGCGAGCTGCCGGGCACGGAAGTCTCATTCGAAGCCGGCGACATCGTCAGCCAGGTGATGAGCTTCGGCTCGCCCACTCCGGTGGAAGTCGCGGTGCTGGGCGCCAACCTTCAGGACAATTACGCGTACGCCCAGAAGCTTCAGGCGCGGCTGGCAAAGCTCGATTTCCTGCGCGACCTTCAGTTCGCGCAGGAGATGAACTATCCCACGCTCGATGTCGATATCGACCGGGACCGCGCCGGGCAGTTCGGGCTGACCATGGGCGACGTGGTGCGCTCCATGGTTCCGGCCACCTCGTCCTCGCGTTTCACGGCTCCCAATTACTGGCGCGATCCGGTTTCCGGCAATGCCTTCCAGATCCAGGTGCAATTGCCGCAGAACCGCATGCAGAGCGTAGAGCAGATGGGCGGCCTGCCGTTGATGCGCGATGGCCGCGGGGCTCCGCTGCTGGAGGACGTGGCGACGTTGAAACCCGGCGCCATGCCGGGTCTTATAGAACGTTACAACGGACAGCGCGTGGTCAGCCTGACGGCCAACATCCACGGCCTGACGCTGGGCCAGGCCGGGCCGCGGATCGACCAGGCCATCGCGGGGGCCGGCGCGCCGCCGCGCGGCGTGAGCGTACGGATGCGCGGCGAGGCGCCCGCGCTGGAACAGACCATCTCCGGTTTGCGCATCGGTTTGCTGCTGGCGGTGGCCGCCATTTTCCTGCTCCTGGCGGCCAATTTCCAATCCCTCCGGCTGGCGCTGGCCGTGATCCTTAACATCCCCGCCGTGCTCTGCGGAGTAATCCTGATGCTGCTGGCCACGGGTACCACGCTCAATATCCAATCGTTCATGGGGGCCATTATGGCCATCGGCATTGCGGTGGCGAACTCGATTCTGCTGCTCACGTTCGCGGAACGGTCCCGGCATGAGGGACACGCGGCGTCCGATGCGGCGCGCGAGGGCGCGGTCAGCCGCTTGCGCGCCATTCTGATGACGGCGGCGGCCATGATATGCGGCATGGCCCCGATGGCCATCGGGGCCGCCGAAGGTGGGGCGCAGGCCGCGCCCTTGGGGCGCGCCGTGATCGGCGGGCTGGCGCTTTCCACCTTCGCGACGCTCACGGTGCTGCCCTCCATTTACGCCATATTGCAGGGCCGGGCGTCCGCGACGTCGCCGTCTCTAAATCCCGCCGATCCGGGGAGCCGATACCATGAAGCGAATTAAGGACTCGTCAGGTTGGGCCAACCGCTCCCTAACGGTCGCGGCTCGTAACAGGGTCGCGCATTCCACCCGTGGCGCAGCCTCTCAGGCTGCCGCGTCGAGACTCGTCTCGACGCTTGGTGGCTGGCTGAACCCAGACTCGACACGAGTGTCGAGTCGGCAGGCTGAGAGCCTGCGCCACGGAACACGACTGGTGGCGCTCCTCACTTGCCTGCTTGCCCTGGCCCTTCCGGCGCTATCCCAAACCGCCGATCTGGCGGTGGTGGCGTCGAGGCCGGTCTCGCGGACCATCGACCTGCCGGGCGAGATGTTGCCTTACCTTTCCGTCGCGGTGCGCGCCAAGGTTCCGGGGTACGTGGAGCGCATCGTGGTGGACCGCGGCTCCGCAGTGAAGCAGGGTGAACTGGTGGCCGAGTTGAGCGCTCCCGAGATGGAGCCGCGGATTGCCGAGGCGAACGCCAAGGCGCTGGTCGCCGAGGCCGATCGCCTTCAGGCCGAAGCCCAGCTTGCCGCCGCGGAAGCCACCTTCGAACGCCTCAAGAAAGCCGCGGAAACGCCCGGCGCCATCGCCGGGAACGAGGTTGTCCAAGCCGAAAAGCAGGTGGACGCGGCGCGCGCCGTGGTCCGTGCGCGCCAGCAGGAGGTGGCCGCCGCGCAAGCCGCGGCGCGGGCGCTCCAGGATTTGCAGGCCTATCTCACCATCACCGCGCCTTTCGACGGAGTAGTTACCGACCGCCTGGTTCATCCCGGCGCGCTGGTGGGAGCGGGGGACCAGCCGCTCGTGACTATCCAGCAGGTCTCCCGTTTGCGCCTGGTGATTTCCGTGCCCGAGGAATACTCCGGCGCCATCGCGCAGGGCGCCGCCGTGCCATTCCACATCCCCGCGCATCCCGAGCGAACCTACTCCGGCACGGTGGCCCGCATCGCTCATGCGCTCGATCCCAAGACGCGCACCATGCCCGTAGAGTTGGAGGTGGACAACCGCGACGGCTCACTCGCGCCGGGCATGTACCCCACGGTGAAGTGGCCCGTGCGAAGCGCGCAACCCGCGCTGTTCGTCCCTCGAACCAGCGTTGTAACGACCACCGAGCGAACCTTCGTCATCCGCGACCACGAAGGCCGCGCCGAGTGGGTGGACGTGAAAAAAGGCCCGGTAGAGGGCGACGTGATGCAGGTTGCGGGCGATCTGCGCCCGGGCGACAAGATAGTCCGCCGGGGCACGGACGAATTGCACGAGGGGGCGGCGATTGGGCGATAGGGCGTCGCTATCTGGTTGATAGAATCGAGGCAGCATGACCTTGGTACGCATCCAAGACGCCGCCCCGCTTACGGGCTTCCGTGTTCGCCTTTCGCTGTCGGATGGCCGGGAAGTCGAGCGCGACCTGGAGGGTCTCCTCACGGGGCCTGTCTTTGCCGGGATTCTCAGCAATCCCGAGCGATTTCGGGAGTTCCGCGTGGACGGAGGAACCCTGGTGTGGCCCGGCGGCGCGGATCTCTGCCCCGATGTCTTGATCTGGGGCGGCCTGCCTCCGGCCGAAGCTGTTTCCGACGCGGCTTAGCCGGCAACCGCTCCCTGACGGTCGCGGCTCGCCAAACCAGCATTGAGCCGCGACCGTGAGGAGCGGTTGTCCGCGATTGACCAAACCATCAACGAGCCGCGACCGTCAGGGAGCGGTTGTCGGCGACGGGCCGGTCACGCGCGGCGCTCTTCTTCGATGTGCTTAAGCCGGGCGCCGAGGACTTCTTCGACGCGGCGCAGTTCCGCGCGCCATAGGTCGCGGAGGTCGTCGAGGCGCTTGTCAAGGGCGGAAAAGCGGGTGTTGATATAGGCGAGCATGATCGATCAGGGCGTTGGAGACGATCGGAACGCCGATGGCCAGGTAGAGTTGGGTATCGGTCATGGGGAAGCGCCTTTCCCTCGCTCCGATTCTACCGGTTTTTTCACACGTTCGCGGCTCGGATGCGCTCAAAGCCGCGACCGTATGGTGACGGATCTCTCCTCTTCACGCCGGCCTTCCGGACACCAACCCGAGATTTGTGATATTGTCACACGTCAGGGGTGTGTGATGTCTATTTCGATCTTTTCGCGCAGGAGTTTCATTAAGGGCGCCGGGACGGCCGGCACGGTACCGCTGATTGGTACGGCGCTCGCCGCCGGTCCCTATCAGCAAACGAATGTCGCGGCGTTGAAGGGCTCCGCCCACTCGGTGGTCATCCCGACCCACGAGTTCACCGGCAACCTCGACGAGCGCCTGGATTTTCCCGTCGACTGGACCCTTAACGTGATGAGAATGAAGGGCGAAGGCGACGCGGTGTTGACCCCCCAGCAAATCACGGCCGCCATCCAGAAACCCATCGGCGCATCGCCTTTGCGCGAGCTTGCGGCCGGCAAGAACAACGCGGTGATCACCTTCGACGATATGACGCGTCCCACTCCGGCGTACGCCATCGCGCCGCTGGTGCTGGCCGAGTTGAAAGCCGCGGGCATCAAGGACGAGAACATCCTCTTTCTAGGGTCGTTTGCCACCCATCGCCCGATGACGGTGGACGAGGTCCAGAGGAAGCTGGGCAAGGAAATCGCCACCAAGTACGCCTGGCTGAACCACGCTTGTTTCTACGGCTGCAAGGAGCTTGGCACGACCAGCTACAAGACCACCGTGGCTGTGAACCAGAATTTCATGGGCGCGGACCTCAAGATCACGATGAGCGGAATTAAGGTCCACTACGACGCGGGTTACGGCGGGGGCGCCAAGGCCATTTTGCCTGGCCTTTCTTATATCGAAACCGTGGAGCACAACCACAACGTGATCCTGCGGCAGACCAAGACCTCCGGTCCGGTCAGAATCTTCAAGAACGAGATGCGGTTGGACATCATCGAAGCGGCGCGGATGGCCAAGGTCGATTTCAGCGTGCAGACCATGTACGACGAGAAACTTCGGCCCACCCACGTCTTCGCCGGGGACATCGTCGACGCCCATCACACCGCGGTCCGGTTGGCCGCCAAGACCTATTGCACGGAGACCTTCCAGAACCCGGACATCGTGGTGGCTAACGCCTACCCGCAGAACGCCGAGGCGTACAACCCGGCGAAATGGCTCCGCTATTCCATCAAGCCCGGCGGCACGGGCGTGCTCATTATCCAGAACCCGGCGGGCCCGGACCCGATCCATTTTCTGAATAACCGCACGGCCAGCCGGAGTGGAATGGCCTGGTTTCAGTCCAGGAACAGAGTGGGCGGTTTCGGCCCCGGCGGCCAGGGGCAGAATGTCGGCCTCATTGTCTACTCCCAGTACCTGAACCGCAACATCATGAACAACTACGCGGCAGGCACGATGTTCGCCACCAAATGGGAGGAAGTGATCGGGTTCCTGAAGGACCGGCACAAGGGCACTGGCGTCCAGGTGGCCGTGTACCCGTACGCCGGCATGCAGCACCAGATGATCGAGCTCGACGGCTAACCAGCCATTTCTCGCAGGCGCCGGCGTGGTGGGGCGGACCCCCTGGTCCGCCATAAGCGTTGAAGTAAGGCCCTTTGGCTTCGTATCAGGGCACGGCTTGAGCCGTGCCGTAGAGGTACAAGTGAGAGTCGGGCTTTAGCCCCTGATGCGGAACGGGTAGGCGCAGGGGCTAAAGCCCATGATTGTGCGAATCTTTTCGGCACGGCTCAAGCCGTGCCCTGATACAAACGGAGGTTGCC
>Ga0187851_10001553_pt1 | contig 21832 bp, 15 predicted proteins | sample June2016WEW_6_10_FD_132997 | JGI IMG/M metagenome (GOLD analysis project Ga0187851, IMG submission 132997) | Peatland microbial communities from SPRUCE experiment site at the Marcell Experimental Forest, Minnesota, USA - June2016WEW_6_10 | ecosystem: Environmental > Terrestrial > Soil >...
GCGCACGTTCTCCGAGCTGCCCAGCCTCTGGAACTCGCGTTCCTGAAGCACGCGCAACAGCTTCGGTTGCAGCGCCAGGGGCATGTCTCCGATTTCGTCGAGGAACAGAACGCCGCCGTGGGCCTGCTCGAAGCGGCCCACGCGGGCTTGGACGGCGCCCGTGAAGGCGCCCCGGACGTGGCCGAACAGCTCGTCCTCCAGCAACGTTTCCGGAATAGCGCCGCAGTTCACCGCCACGAACGGCCCCCGCGAGCGGGGGCCGGCCATGTGCAAAGCGCGGCCGGCGATTTCCTTTCCCACGCCGGTTTCCCCGGTGAGCAGCACCGTGGCGCGGCGGCCGCCCAACATGCGTATGGCATGGCAGACCTGGCGCATGGGGTGGCTGTCGCCTAGCAGGCGCCGGCGCCAGGGTTCCTCTTCGAGGCTTTCCGCCAGCAGGCGGGCGCCGCCAGCCTCCATGGCCGCCGCGATCTGAAACGCCGCCCGTTCCCCGCATTCGAGAAACTGCCAGGCGCCCAGACGCCCCCATCGCAAAGCGTCGGCGAGTGAGGCTCGCGGGGCGCGAATCAGCGCCGGCACGCCGGCAGCCAGGCTTTGAGCGTGTTCCAGCAACTCGTCCGGAGCCCAGCCCGCCGCGGGGAATTCCAGGACCAGGACGTCGCACAAGGCGTGCGGCAGGCGCTCCAACGCCAAGCCGGGCGGTAAGAAGTCGATATTCCAGGCGGGCGGACAGGCCGGCCAGTCCACCGGCCAGTGTGAAGCTCCGCCGATCCAGAGCACTCGGTTGGAATTCATCTACTGCCAGGAACATCGGCGGGATGGCGAAGAATCTTTAACGGAAAATTGTCCATCCGGCCTACAGCCGAAACACTCTCCCGCCGATAAGACTTCTAGCCGAGGATACGGAACGTTTTATGCGAATTTGCGATCAGAACCTGACCGGCGCGACCGGGGCTGAAGCGGCTCGCGCACAGGAAACCCAGCGGTCCGGCCAGACGGGTGCTCCCGCATCGAGCCGGAACGCTCCATCCGGCGACCGGGTGGAGTTCTCCAGCACTCTGGGGAGCCTGGCGCGGGCCATTTCAACCGATAGCTCGGGGCGCGCGAACCGCGTCCAGGCGCTGGCTTCGGTCTACCAGAGCGGAAGCTACAAAGCGGATTCGGCCGGCACCAGCCGGGCCATGGTAAGCGATGCTCTAAGCGCGGGGGCATCGCCAAGCGGATAAAGGCGTGCCCGGGACATGAACATGGAGGACAATCTCAAGATGATCGAGGCGGCTTGTTCGGACGTCCGGCAGGCATCCCGACTGTTGTGCTCGCCTTCGCCCGCGCAATTAGACCGGTGCGCGGCCCTGCTCCAGGCGGCCGTCGCGCGCCTGAAAGAGCGGCGGGGGCTCCCGGACGCCCAGCGCGGCGCGGCGCGCCCACTGGCGGAAGCCCTCCGGCTGCGGACCGCAATCCGCCGCGCCGGCGCATTGCTGGAATCGGCGGCGAACTACCACGCGGCGTGGCGCCGGTTGATAGACGCAATGAGCGGCGGATACGCTCCAGGCGGCGCGCCGGCGGTGGTTGTACGCCCGGCGCGGCTCTGCCTGCGCGGATAGGATGCCATGTCCGGACTGTCTGCTGCCATGGCAACCGCCGCCGGCGCGCTGGAGGCCTACGACCGTGTGCTGGAGGTCACCCAAAACAACGTAGACAACGCCAACACGCCCGGCTATGCCGCACAGACCCAGACTCTTGAGGCGCTCCCGTTCGACCTCAATTCCGGCGCTCTGGGCGGGGTCAGCGCCGGGGAGGTGGTGAGCGCCCGCGACCAATACTCCGAACAGGCCGTGAGGAGCGCAACCACCGCATTGGGGGCGGCCAACCAAAACCTTCAGAGCCTCACCTCGGTACAATCGGTTTTCGACGTCACCGGCAACTCCGGCCTGCCTTACGCCCTGAACAACCTGTTCCAGTCCTTCTCCGCCTGGGCGCAGAGCCCCACCGGCACGGTGGAGCGGCAGAGCGTGCTGGACCAAGCGTCCGCGGTGGCCAGCGCGTTTCAGCAGACGGCGGCGCAATTGGGGCAGGTGCGACAGGGCGTCGAGACGCAATTGCAGCAGACCGTGGACGCGGTGAACCAGCTCACCGCGCAACTCGCCGCTCTCAACCAGCAGGTCGCCGCCGGCGGGCAGAATGACGCCGGATTGGACGCCCAGGTCACCAGCACGCTCGAGACACTCTCCCAGTATGTGGACATCACCGCCTCCAAACAGTCCGACGGCGCCACCACGGTGCTACTCAACGGGCAGGCGCCACTGGTGATGGGGACGAGCGCCTACCAGCTCACTTACCAACTGGCGGAGCCGCAGGACCCGCCTCCGGATTACCCGCAGGGGCCTCCCTCCGCCAGCATCTTTTCCGGAGACAACGACGTAACCTCCCAAATCACCACCGGAAGCCTGGGCGCATTGCTGGACGTGGAAAACCGCGTGATACCTTCCTATCTTGGCAACGCGTACCAGCCCGGAAACCTGAATACCATGGCGCAGCAGTTCGCCGACTACGTCAATCAGACCCTCACTTCGGGCGACATCGACGACAGGAATCCGCCGCAGGCCGGCGTTGCGATTTTCACCTATGACACGTCGAACGGCGCCGACGTGGCGGCGACCATGGCAGTGGATCCCACGGTGACATCCGATCAACTGGCCGCTATAGATCCCGGGCCGCCGCCGGTGGCCAACGGCATCGCGCTGCAGCTTGCCGCGTTGGCCAACCCGCAATCGAGCGACGGCGAAATTGAGAACGTGAGCTACACGGAATACTTCGGGCAGATGGCATCGAGCGTCGGAGCTGAGCTGAGCGCCGCCACCGATAACCAGCAGACGCAACAGTCCACGGTCGCCCAAGCCCAGGACTTGCGCCAGCAAACGTCGGGGGTTTCGCTCGACGAGGAAGCCATGACGCTGGTGCAGTTCCAGCGAGCCTATGAGGCCAACTCGCACCTGATCACGATCCTGGACGAACTCACGGAAGACGCCATCAACATGCTGCTGTTGACATAAGGAGCTACCCAGATGACCAGTCTCGACGGACCGTCCCAGCTATTCCTGGCCAACGTGGATCGCATCGAGAGCCGCCTCCAAACCGTGAGCCAGCAGTTATCGTCCGGCTTGCGGATCACCCAGGCCTCCGACGACCCTGACGAAATCGCGCCGCTGCTGCAACTTCGCGCCGACGCCGCCAGCAACACGCAGATAACCTCCAACCTCGGGATGGCCCAAACCGACGCGCAGGCGGCGGATACGGCGCTCGGCAGCGCTATCCAGTTGATGGACCAGGCGAGCACGCTGGGCGCCCAGGGCGCCGGTTCCACGACCGGCGCAAGCACGCGGCAATCGCTTGCCAGCCAGGTGGAGTCCGTGCTGGACCAGATGGTTCAGATCAGCCAGACCACGGTGCAGGGCCGTTTCATTTTCAGCGGCGACGCGGACGACGAGCCGGCGTATCAGGTGGACCTCTCGGCCCCGGAAGGCGTCGACCAGTTGGCTTCCTCCGCCTCCACACGCCAGATCCAAGACCCAGCCGGCGGCTCGTTCGCCCCCTCGCTGACTGCGCAGGAGATCTTCGACTCGACCAACGCGGACGGCTCGACGGCTTCGGGCAACGTGTTCACGGCTCTGAACAGCCTCAGGCTGGGCCTGCTGAACAACGATTCCGGCCAGATCACCAGCGCCATCGCGCTCGTCGCCAGCGCCTCGGACCACTTGAACGTCGAGGAGGCGTTCTATGGGAACGTGGAGCAGCGCATTACCGCCGCGACAAACTACGCGGCGACCAACGACACCACACTTCAGACGCAAGTGGGCCAGATACAGGATGCCGACGCGGTCTCCGCGGCCATGGAACTGACTCAGGACAACACGCAGCTCCAGGCGGCCTTTGAGATGCAAGCCAAGATGCCCACCAGCACCCTGTTCACCTACCTGGCGTAGCGCGCCGCCAATACCGGAAACTCAGCCCGCTGCAAGCCAAGTGGGACAGACCATCGGTTGTTGTGGTCTGTTGGGATGGGCCTTCGGCCCGTGGAATTTCATGAAAAATCCAGGTTGGCAGGCGGAAACACCTGCCCCACCTGGCCAGAGTTGGTGGGGCAGGCGGTTCCGCCTGCCAACCGCCGGCGGCGAAGGAGTCTCCCGAGCCTCGCTCGGGTTGGCAGGCGAAAGCGCCTGCCGCACAATTCTTTGATGTACTACCAGGCCGGGGTTCACCGCCCCGGCCTTCTTCATTCGCCCATGCTACCGTAGGGGAAAGAGGCGCGGATGTCCACACTGCCAAAATCGTACTTGACGCCCGAACAATATCTCGAGATCGAGCGCGCCGCCGAATATAAGAGCGAGTACTACCAGGGCGAGATGTTTGCCATGGCGGGGGCCAAGTGGAACCACAATCTGATCGTGGCGCACTTGATCATGCAGCTTGGTCTGCAGCTCCGCTCGCGCCCCTGTTCGGTCACTCCCAGCGATATGCGCGTGCGCGTGAGCGCCACCGGCCTGTACACCTATCCCGACGTCGTCGTGGTCTGCGGCGAGCCGCAATTCCTCGACGATCAGCGCGACACGCTGCTCAACCCCACGCTGATTGCGGAAGTCCTCTCGCCCTCGACCGAGGCTTTCGATCGCGGCCGCAAATTCGAGCATTACCGCTCGCTCGAATCGCTCGCCGAATATCTGCTGGTTTCCTCGCAGCGGGTGAGCGCGGAGTTATATGTGCGGCAACCCGACGGACGCTGGCTGCTGACGGCGGCGAATAGCCTCGAAGATACGCTCCAACTCCCCGCCACGAACTGCCGCGTGGCGCTTGCCGAGATCTACGAAAAGGTGGAGTTCGAATAGGCGGCCACCGAATCCACAATACCCGCAGGCATCGAGACGCGGCGCACGCGCTCTTGACGCTCGCGTGGACGCCGGCCCCTTTACTCCGGCTCGGCCGGTTTGCAGTTGCCCACGTCGACGGCCAATGCGGCCACCCTGTTCCAGCGGTCGCCGGAGCGCCGTTCGATGTGGAAAGACCGCGAGGGGCCGTCGGCGCTCACGCGCCATCCCGGCGGAGGAGGAGCGTCCCTCAGCCGCGGGAGTTTGCCGCTTTCCTCCTTGATCGTCCAGCTCGCGCCTCCATCGTGCGACTCGTGGACCTCATAGCGGCCTCCCTCCGTGCCCCGCCCGCGGTCGAACAGCAAACTGCCTTCGTTCTTGTTGTTGAAATAAAACTCCAATAGGGAGCCAACGCGCGTTTCGCCGAAGATAGCCTGCTGGCGCCAGCTCTGGCCGGCATCGGTAGTGATCAGGAGAAACGGATCCTGGACAAGAGGCGCAAGGGACTGCCCGCCGATCCACCCATTCTGAGTCCCCACGAACTGGATGCGGTCGAGCGCCGCCCCCCGGATGCGCTCGTGCGCGTCACGCCACGTGTGGCCGCCGTCGTCGCTCGAAAGCAACACGGAATACAGCGTGACGGCGGAGGAATGGACATTGCCCGCGGCGAAGATGCGGTCGCCGGCCGATTCCACGGCCGAGATTTCCAGGTACACGGGGCAGGGCTCCTGGGCGGAACAGCTCATGCCGGCCCATAGGATATCTTCCTCCGAGCAGCGGAACGGCACGGCGATGGGCTGGCCGGAGATCGCCGGCGGCGAAACAGGTTCCTGGGCCGCCGCCAGGCATGCCAACCATAGCGTGAATCGCAGGTTCCGCATCATTACGCCGCCGCTATGGCTCTAAAGAGCTACCCTCCAATGCGCGTTTCCGTGTAACGGACGCCACGCCAGCGCTCGTCTAGAGATCAAATCCCCGTTACGACAGCGGGCGCACTCACCCCTATCACCCAAATGCGCCCGCTTTAATTTTGGGTGTTTCACCGCTCAAATGTCCCAGTTCTGCACGCCCTGAAGCTGCTTCTCATTCCACTCCCGCAGCAGATCGGCGAAGGTGGTGTGGTCGAGAACCTCGGAAACCGCGGCGTCCACCTTGCGCCACGTCTCCGTGAAGGGGGTCTCCGATTCACGGCGGGACCCGCCTTTTGCGCTCGGGCCATCCATGGCTCGCAGCACCTCTCCGATCGTCACAGACGCGGGCCGGCGCGCCAGCAAATAGCCGCCCTCGGCGCCCCGGCGCGATTCCACGAAGCCCGCGCTCTTGAGCCCCGCCAGAATCAGCTCGAGAAACTTCCTCGGAATCTTCTGCCGCCGCGCAATATCCGCGGTACGCACCGGTTCGTGGGATGGCTGCGACGCGAGGTCCAGAAGCGCCAGCAGCGCATAGTCGGTTCTCACGGAGATTTGCATGGTCGCCCACTGGTGATTTTAGGTCAACCGGCGAAAGCGCCGCAATTGCACCCGGTGGGACAGACCATCGTCTTTCGTGGTCTGTCGGGCCTGCTGTCCCGTGCTACTGCCTCACCACCGCTTTCACCACCGCCTCGTTATCGTACTCGTCTTTCGCCCGTACGGCTATCGTGTGCTCGCCAGCCGCCGCGTCGAGCGCCAGAACGTATTCCAAAGACAACGCATCGGATAGCCCGCCCACCGGCGCGGCCACCGTCCACTCGCCGCCGTCGAGCGAGTACTCCGCCTTGCTCAGGTTGTGGAGCGCATCCTCCGCTCGCCAGCGCACTTCGAGCTTCCCGCCGTTGCGCGTGGCGGCCAGACCCGTAATCAGTGGCGGCGTGTTGTCGATTAGGAACACGTCGCTCTCCGCGCGCGCCGCCAGCGCTTCCGAGGGCGGGTTGGCGGGCGCGTCCGAGGCCGTCACCCGCAGCCGGTACTCCCCGTCCGGAAACGCCGTGGAATCCCACGAAAAGTACTTTTCCCCGAGCTTCTCTTTCAGAGGTTTCCACTCGGTCTCGTTCACGCCGCGAATCTCCACCGCAAAAATCAGCGCATCGCCGTTGGGGTCCGATGCCAGCCAGCGGGCGCCCACCCAACCTTTGGCCGCCTGCAGGGACGGCGTGATGGTGGCGTTCGTCTCCGGCCCCACGGCACGCGCCTGGGGGGTGCGTGCGCCCAGCGCCGGCAGGTTGAGCGTTTGTTGCGGCTGAATCAAGGCAGCGACCGGAGGCGGGAATTTGTAATTGGGCGGCGTCATCTCGATTTCGTCGATGCGCGGCTCCACGTTCTTCGGCAGGTAAGCCAGATCCACCGATTCCAACTCCGGCGAGTTTCCGGCGGCGCTCGACGTCAGCGTCGCCTTCCACTGCACGAAGCGCGCCGCGGGCGCATTCGAGGGGCCCCCCTTGGGATCCGTCACCGGCGCCGCCCAGGGGCTCCAGTTCTTCTGCGGCGAATCCAGGTTGCCGCTGCGCGTCGACACCGCTACCTGCCCGCCGTTCACGTTGGCCAGGAAGGTCAGCCGTCCCCACTGCGTGTATGTGTTCGCGTCGAAGACGTCGCTTTCGATGGCGCCCTCGGATTCCAGGCCCGCCTCGATCTCGTACACTTTGCCGGCGTTGCCGGTGGCGGCGTAGAGCCGGCCGTCGCGGCCCGCCTGAAGCGCGGTAACCTGCGTGGCCGGCGCCGTAAGCAGCGCCGTATAAAGCGCCGGAGAATCAATCCGGTAGAGGCCGCCTTTGTTCCCCGTCCCCAGGATCGCGCGCCCGGAGCCGTCAAACCCGATCGCGTAGACAATCTCCTGAGCGTGGCTCCAAACGCGCCGCGGGCCTGCCGCGTCGATGCGGTATACCTCGCTGCCGCCGGTGATTGGCGCTACCGCCGGCGAGACAGGCGGCAGCGCGGTCACCCGCACCGTGGCCGCGGCGGGCGCCGTGGGGTTAGGAGGCGTGGCGGGCGCCGGGGCCGGCATGACGGGCGCCGTCGCCGCAGGCGGGGCCGGCGCCGGTCCCTGCCGGTTTCCCACCCCCGCGGCGTAGATTGCTCCATCGCCCGCCACCACCACCGCCGTCACGTCCCGCTTGGGCATCTGATACAGCACGAATCCCTCGCCGGCCGGCGAAACGCGCAGTACCAGGCCGCCCGGTTCGGTCCCCACAATCAGGTTGCCGGCGGCATCCACGGTCATCGAGCGCACGTGCGTCTCGTCGGTCTTGAAGAACACCTGCCCCTTGCCGTCGGGCGTTACGCGGTGGATCTCGCCTTGGTCTCCGGTGGCCACGTACAGGTTGCCCTTGGCATCGAATTCGAGCGCCCAGATGTACTTCGCCTTGGGATCGTAGAAAACCTCGGGCTTGCCATTGCCGGTGATGCGGTACACCTTTCCGTCCGGCGCGGTGGCCGCGTATATCCGGTCGCGCGCATCCACCGCAAGGGCGTGGATCTCCAGCGCATCGAGGTCCGCCACCACCCGCGATTTGCCATCCGGCGCGATGGCGTACAGCTTGGCGCCGGTTCCGCCGCCGGCGTAGAGATTCCCCTTGGAGTCCTGCGCCAGGGCCCACAGGTAGGGCGCCGAGGCGTCGAACAACTCGCGCGTGCGCGGGGCCAGCGTCAGCCGGCCGTCGCTGCGCAGGGAGAGGTTCTTGACTGCGCCCTTTTGAAAATCCGCGAATTCGTCCTGCGACCACGTGCGGGTCTGCCCCGCGTACAGCGCCGTGGCGCAGAGGGCGAACGCCAGTATCTTTGTGGGACAGACCATCGGTTTTCGTGGTCTGTCGGGTCGGGCCTTCGGCCCGCGGAATTTCATGAAAATCCGCGCAGTGGGCAGGCGGAACCGCCTGCCCCACCGGACCTTTGCCTGCATTGGTGGGGCAGGCGGTTTCGCCTGCCCGCCGTGGGCCTCAGGTGCTTTTTCGACCCTGTCGCGCCTCCCGCATCCACATGGGGCGTCCGGTCCCACCAGTTCCGCGCGGCTGAATGTAGTCATGTCGAATTCGAATGTTGTCTAGTTGACGTGGATTCGCAGGGAATAGCTGCCCGTCACCACATAGTCGAAAGGCAGCGCCATTTGCTCGGTGGCCGTTTCGGCCGAGGTCACCAGCGATCGGTTGGACGCCTGCACGGACTGCATCACGTTCAGCGCCGACGCCGGCAGGCTGGGCATGGTCTTGTCGTCGTAGTAAGCCGTGGGGCTCGAAATCACCAGCGACACGTACATCTTGTTGTTGGCGCGCTCCTGGTTGAGCAGCGAAACCGTCTCGGGAATTTCGATGAAGCGGTCCACCTGCCCCGCCATGCTCTGCATCCGGTTGGCCGTATCCGCGTCGCTCAATACGATGCGGTGGTCGCCCTTGGCCAGTCCGACCGGAACGTGCACATGGAACTGGCGCACAATGGCGTCGCCGCGGTACGGCCGCAGCAGCGCTTTCACCAGCACGTCGTCTCCGGCCCGCACCTCCGGGTCGGCTACCCACGCGTTGTCGATCGACAATACCCGGCGCCCCGGCAGCAGGTCCACCGTGAGGCTTATCCGCTTCACATCCGCCGGCTTCACGTTGTTCACATATAGCCGGTTGATCCTCTCGGCCCACCAGCTCGCCAGCGCCAGGTGCGCCGGCGTCGCGGCCACCCCGGCCGCCTGCATGGTCCCGAGCGAAATGTTCGGCTCTCCGTCCACCTCCACCTGCCCGCTCAGCCGGTAGGTCGCCTCGTCGACGAACTCGTTCATCTGGGAAAGCGAGTTGTACATCGTCAGCATCATCAGGTAGGGAGTCCACTTCTCGTGCACGAACACATTGAAATGGAAGTCCTTCTCGCGCGTGACTTTCTCTTTATCGTCGAGCGCCCGCACCTTCATCGAAACCGGCGCCATCCGGGATTCTTCCCCCAGCCGGCCCATGATGGCGCTGTGCCGGTCCTGGTGCAGCGTTCCCACAATCTCGGTGGCATTCGCCAGCTTGTTGGGCTCGTACGTCGACGCCAGCGTCATCAGCACCTCGCCCTTGCTCATGGGAATGCTCACCGGCCCAAGACCGAACAAGGAGTGCCCGAATGCCAGCACCCGCTGGCCGTCGTTATAGGTGACCGTGCCGAGGCCGGTTATGCTCATGTCGCCATCCACCAGCACGCCGGCCACCACCTCGCCCGGGTTGAGCGATCGCTCCCACCCAGGAGCCGGTTTGTTCGTGTGGATGTCGGCGCCCGCGCCGCCCTGGACAGTGACGATTCCCATTCCCTGGAAAACCGGGGCGAATTGCCGGATGGCTTCGTCCGTGAACCCGGAAAACGCGAGCGGAGTCTCAATGGGGACCATGAACGGCCGCTGCTCGAATCCATCGGCCCCGCCGCCCGCTCCCACGAATTCGCCCAGCAGGCCGCCCGGAATCGCCGCCCGCTGGCGCGCTCCCGGCGCCTCCGGCGTGTGCGCGCCGTCGGGCCGCGACTTGTCGAACTCGTTCACTTCCAGCATGGTTTCGATGGGCGTGATGCCGCAGATGGCGTCGGGGGAAAACTGGCCGATCCGCAGCGAGATTGCGCCAATCAGTTTTCCATTCACGTAGACCGGGCTGCCGCTCATCCCGCCGGCCACGAAGGTGTGCGCCGCTTTGCCCCCCATCTTGCCCAGGATCACGTCCTGCCTGGGCCCCAACTGGTCCCGCCACCGCCCGATGATCTCCACCGGCACAGGCTCGGCTTCGGTCCCCTGAAAAACGGTCCAGGCGGTGGCCTTCATCCCGGGCCTAACCTCGCCGAGCGGCATGATTTCCACTTTCCCGGCTTTGGGACGGGCAGGAGGTGCGTCGGCCGCAAACACCGTCAGCGCGGCGGCCGCCAGTCCCAACAGGACCGCGGCGGTTCGCATTTTCATTTGGTTCAATAACTCCAGTTCCTACCATTGTACAATGCGCCGCCAAAGCGCCCGGATTCCGCCTTCTAGGCCCCCACTGCGGCGCACGCTTCATTCGCCATGCCCGCCCGCCGCCGCCCAAATCTCCGACGGCCCCCCCAGGGGGCCGTGTAGTTGAGTCACGCCTCTTCGAAAACCCGCAACCGTTTGATTCCAAAACACTTTCTATCCGCTGCCACCTGCTGCCCGCATCCTCGTCTGTTACCCTGGTTAGCGGAAGTCATGGCAACTCTCCGAAAAGTCTCCCGAACCGGATGTCTCCCCAACCGGCCCGGTCCCAAATTGGGTTCGTTCCGCCAAAAGCGAGTCCAGGCTCGAGAATCGCAACCCGCGCCTCCAAACTGGGTTCGTTCCTCCAAAAGCAAGTCCGGCGGAATCAAAGCCGGCACGCCCCAAATTGGGTTCGTTTCGCAAATTGGAAGGAACCCCAAATCCGCGGCGCAATGTGGCGAAACGTAGCGCCGCCGCTCTTCGATCACCAATGTTTTCGTTTTTTTAGACATTTAGAATCAACCACTTTCATGTCCCGGCCGCCATGCCGCTCCCCCTGTCCCCGCTATCCTTCAGGCGTGGAACGTCTTACGAGAGCAGATCAGGCCTGGGCGGTGGCTGCGGCCGCCCTGGCGCACGATTTCAACAACGAGCTGACCGTCATCCTCAGCAGCGTCTCCAGCGCCATCGCAACTCTTGAGCCGGATCACCCGGCCCGTCCGGCGCTGCTCGACCTGGAGGGCTCAGCCCGGCGCTGCGCTCAGAAATGCGGGAATACGCTCGCCTTCAGCCTGCGCCACGGCGTCCGCCCCACGCGCGCCTCTCTGGCCGCGGTCCTGGAGATGTAGAATTGGATCCAACGGCGAAGACGGCTCCCTTACGGAGCGCCCTATGGGCCCGGCTCGTTTAGCGCTTGGCGAGCCGCGGCCGTCAGGGAGCGGTGGCCTGCAACTCAATCCGCGCCCGTGGACAACCCCGGCGCCATATCCCACAATTAATATAGTGCGCATCCTGGGCATCGAATCCTCCTGCGACGAAACGGCCGCGGCGGTTGTCGAAGACGGCGAAACCGTGCTTTCCTCCATCGTGGCCTCGCAGTTCGGTACCCACGGCAAGTATGGCGGCGTGGTGCCCGAGCTGGCCTCCCGGGAGCACCTGCGCGCCATCGTCCCGGTGGTGCGCGAGGCCCTGGGGCGCTCCGCCACCCGCCTGGAAGACTTGGCGGCCATCGCGGCCACCGTGGGTCCCGGGTTGGTTGGGTCGCTGCTCGTAGGCCTTACGTATGCCAAAGCCCTGTGCTTCGCGCGTGGCCTGCCGCTCATCGCCGTCAATCACGTGGAAGGGCATATCCACGCCGTCATCCTGGAAGCCAGGCGCGCCGGCGCGCCGGTCGAGTTCCCCGCGCTCGCCCTGGTGGTGAGCGGCGGCCACACCCACCTCTTCGAGGTTCTCCCCGAGTTCCGCTATCGCCTGCTCGGCAAGACCCGAGACGACGCCGCCGGCGAAGCCTTCGACAAAGTCGCCAAGCTGCTGGGCTTCCCTTACCCCGGCGGTCCGGTCATCGATCGCCTCGCGCCCCATGGCAACCCGCGCGCGGTGCCCTTCACCTTCGCCAAAATGAAGGGCAATGCCCTCGATTTCAGCTTCAGCGGTCTGAAAACCGCCGTGCTCCGCTGGGTGCAGGCGCACGACATGCAGGCGGAAATCGATGCCCGCCGCGCCTTGCTTCGGGAGCGCCTGCAACCCTCTTTCGAGGAATGGCTGGCCGTCACGCCGCCACGTACTCTGGATTTATTGGCTTCGTTCCAGCACGCCGTGATCGCCGAATTGCTGATCCGCGCCGCCGCCGCAGCCGAGCGGATCGATGCCCGCTCCATGATCGCTTCCGGCGGCGTAGCCTGCAATGCGGGGCTGCGCGCCGCCGCCCGCTCGGCCCGCTTGCCCTATCCGGTCCACTTTCCCAGCCCGGGCCTCTCCACCGACAACGCCGCCATGATCGCCGCCGCCGCCTTCCCCAAATTGGAAAGGGGCGATTTCGCCGGCCTCGATGCCGCCGCCGAAGCCAGTCTGGCGCTGGCCTAGTGGGGCAGGCGCTTTCCTTCCTACTCCCCCTCAGTCAAACGCCGCTCGAAGTACTCGATGGTGGACTTCAGGCCTTCCCTCAGCGCCACCTTCGGCTCCCAGCCGAGCTCCCGCCTGGCGAGCGATATGTCCGGCTGGCGCTGCGTCGGATCGTCCTGGGGAAGCGGCAGGCTGACGATTTCGGATCGCGATCCCGTCGAGGAAATCACCAGCTCCGCCAATTCGAGAATGGTGAACTCGTTCGGATTGCCGATGTTCACCGGCCCGGTGAGACCATCGGCGTTCATCAGACGCCAGATGCCTTCGATCAGGTCCGAGACATAACAGAATGATCGCGTTTGCCGGCCGTCGCCGTAGATCGTAATGGGCCGGTTGCGGAGGGCCTGCACGATGAAGTTGCTCACCACCCGGCCGTCGTCCACCGCCATCCGCGGGCCATACGTGTTGAAGATGCGCACAATTCGAATCTCCACGCTGTTCTGGCGGTGGTAGTCCATCATGAGGGTTTCGGCCACGCGCTTGCCTTCGTCGTAACAACTGCGCAGGCCGATGGGATTCACGTGCCCCCAGTACGATTCCTTCTGCGGGTGCTCCTTCGGGTCGCCATACACTTCCGAAGTGGACGCCTGCAGAACGCGCGCCCGCAGCCGCTTGGCCAGCCCCAGCATGTTGATCGTGCCCATCACGTTGGTCTTGACCGTCTTCACCGGGTTGTACTGGTAGTGGACCGGAGAGGCCGGGCACGCAAAATTGTAGATCTGATCCACCTCCAGCAGGATCGGGTGTACCACGTCGTGCCGGACGACTTCAAAATGGGGATGCGCAACAAGATGGGCGATGTTGCCCTTCGAGCCGGTGAAGAAATTGTCCAGGCAAATCACCTCGGCGCCGGCCTCGATCAGCCGGTCGCACAAATGACTGCCCAGGAAGCCGGCCCCGCCGGTAACCAGGATTCTCTTGGACGGCACGCGAAAACACCTCCAACCAGGTGGGGCAGGCCTCCCGGCCTGCCTGGCTAACGGAGGCAGGCCAGGAGGCCTGCCCCACTTTACGGCGTTACGCCGACCGTCTTTTGCACCTTGATATCGGCCGAGGACGCTCCGACGAGAATGTCGATTTTTCCCGCCTCCACCACGAAGCTATGCTTGTCCGCGTTCCAGTAAGCCAGGTCGCTCCCTTTGAGCGGGATCTTGACCGTCTGCGTCTGGTTCGGCCCGATGGTCACGCGCTGGAAGCCCCTCAGTTGCTTGATGGGCCGCTCCACCGCCGACCCCTCATACTTCACGTACAACTGCACCACTTCGTCCCCGGCGCGCTTTCCCGTGTTCTTTACGTCCACGCTCACCGAGATTTCGCCCTTTCCAGGCACCGTTTCGGCCGAAGTCTTCAGGTTCGAGTACTCGAACGTGGTATAGCTCAGCCCGTACCCAAACGGATACTCCGGCTCCGCCTTCGAGTACATGTAGGTGCGGCCCTTGCGTATGTCGTAGTCCATCATGGGCGGCAGGTCGTTCAGCGACTTGGGCCAGGTCACCGACAGCCGCCCGGCCGGGTTATAGTCGCCGAATAGCACGTCCGCCAGCGCGTTGCCTTCCTCCTGGCTGGAGTGCGCCATGTGAAGAATGGCAGGCGCGTTCTGTATAACGGCGCTCATGGAATACGGGAAGCTGGATTTCAGAACCACGATGGTCTTGGGATTCGCGCGCAGCATGCCCTGCACCAGTTGATTCTGCGCCTGCTCCAGTTCGATGGCCTGCCGATCCACCGCTTCCTTGCCTTCGCTGGGCGGGCATTGTCCGCCGAACGGCCCCAGGCAGGTCGGCTTGTTCCCTATGAAGACGATGGCTACGTCGGATTCCTTGGCGATGTTCGCCGCGTCCGAATTGTTGCTGTTGTCCACGATGTATCGCACCCGCACGCCGGACCCCACCTTGGCCTTGATGCCTTCGAGCGCCGTCACCGTATAAGGCGGTATTCCGCCGTACCAGTCGACGTACACGTCGTTGCCCGGGGCCCCGATCACAGCGATCGATTTCACGCTGGCCTTGTCCAGCGGCAGCAGGTTGTTCGCGTTCTTGAGCAGCACGATGGATTCCTGGGTCGCTTTGCGCGCGATAGCCTTGTTCTTCTCGCCGTACCAGGGTTCCTCGGTGCCCGAAATCTTGTTGTACGGAACCATCTCGGGCGGGTCGAACTCGCCCAGCCGCATGCGCATACGGAGGTTGCCCTTGATGTCCCGCTCGATGTCCTCCACGGTGACCAGTTTCTTGTCCAGCGCCTCCTTAAGCCCCGCTACGTATGGTTGGTCCAAAAAGACCGAGATGCCCGCCTTGACGCATGCCGCCGTCGCCGTCGCGTTGTCCTCATAGTAGTGGAACGCCCGCACCAGGTTCCCCAGCGAGCCCGCGTCGGTGGAGACCATTCCGTCGAATCCCCAGTCCTTCACCGTGATGTCCCGGATGAACGGGGAAACCGTGTTGGGGATCTTGTTGACCGCGTTGTAAGACGCCATGTAAGACTGGGCGTGCGCTTGCTCGACGCCCATCTGGAACGGAACCAGGTAGTACTCGCGCAAATTGCGCTCGTCGAAATCGGATGACGAATGGCTCCGCCCCGCCTCGTTGCTGTTGGCCAGGAAGTGCTTCATGGTGGAGGCCGACAGCATGTACTTCGAACCGTCCCCCTGCATGCCCTTGATCATGCCCACCGACAGCGTCCCAACGTGGAAGGGATCTTCGCCGAAAGACTCTTCGGACCGGCCCCAGCGCGGGTCGCGAGTCAAGTCCACATTGGGGGCCCGGATGGCCAGCCCCACCCTGGCGCCGTTGAGCTTGACGAAGTAGACCCTGGCTTCATATCCCTCCACCTCGCCCACCTGCCGCAGAAGTTCGGCGTCCCAGGTTTCACCCAATCCCACCGACTGCGGGAACTGGGTGGACGTGATGCCGCCGCCGCCCGCCCAGCCCAGGCCGTGAAGACCTTCCGTGAAATTGGTGAACGCCTTGATATTCAGCCGGTCAATGGCGGGTTGACGCTGCGCCAGCATGGCGATCTTCTCGTCCAGGGTCAGCAGCGAGACCAGGTTCTCCACTCTCGTTTCGAGCGGCAGGTTGGGGTCGCGGAAAGGCTCGGCGGCCGGGAGCGCCCGCGTCGCGCAGGCGGAGAGCAGCAATGCAATGCAGATGTTGGATCGATGCGGTTTCATAAGATAAAGTTCCGGGTGAACTTATCCTATATCCTTTCACCGTCCGGCGCATCCCCAGTGGGACAGACCATCGTTCTTTGTGGTCTGTCGGACCACAGGTGGGACAGACCATCGCCTTGCGTGGTCTGTCGGGCCTGCGCTACCAGGCCAACGCCAGAGCCGTGGTTCGCGGATCCGCCCCGGCGCTGACCGTGCCGGTTTCGGCTTCCACTACAATTCCCGCGCTGTCGTTCAGCGACCACGCGCCGCTGACCGTCACCTTATGGCCGCGCCTGGCCAGTTCCCCTCGCACGGCGTCGGGGATACGTCCCTCCATCGAGAGGTCGGCCGGGTACATGGTGTGCGGGAAAGGCGAAGCCGGAAAACTGCGCGTGCTCCAGCGCGGGGCTTCGATGGCCTGCTGGATGTTCATGCCGAATTCCACCATGTTCAACAGCGTCTGCATGGTGCGCATGCATTGGTCGTCGCCGCCCGGGCTTCCGGTAACCAGCAACGGCCTGCCGTCCTTCATCACCAGCGTGCCTTGCAGCGTGCTGCGCGGCCGCTTGCCCGGCGCGAGCGCGTTGGCGTGCCCCGAAACCAGCGAAAAGTAGTCGCCGCGGCAATTGAAGATGAACCCCAGGTCTCCAATCACCACCTTGCTGCCGAAGCTGCTGTGCAGGCTGGGAGTGAACGAGATCAGGTTGCGGTCGCGGTCCACCGTGGCGATGTAACTGGTATCACCCACATGGTCGGCCCGGCCGCGCAAGTCCAAGTCCCGCGGGCGATTGACGGGCTGGTAATCCGGGCCGGCGAAGGGCGTGACATCCCCGGGCCGAAAGTCCTCCGACGCCTTGGCCGGGTCGATCAGCTTGCGCCGCGCGGCGGCGTATTCCTTCGACAACAAGCCTCGATAGGGAATCCCGATGAAATCCATATCGCCCAGGTAAGCGTCGCGATCCGCCATGGCCAGCTTCATGGCTTCCACCGAAGTGTGTATGTAATCGGCGGAATTGAGGCCCATTTTCCTCAGGTCGTACCCTTCCAGAATGTTCAGCGCGAACAACTCGGCGGGTCCCTGGCTGGCGGAGGGGTTCTTGTAAACCGTGTAACCGCGATAATCGATGGAGATGGGCTCTTCCACCTTGGCGGTGTAGCCGGCGAAATCCTGGTAACGGAAGAGACCGCCGTTTTCTTCGCAGAATTTTGCCATTTCGCGAGCGATGTCGCCTTTGTAAAAACGGTCGCGCGCGGCCTTGAGCCCGGCCTCGCGGCCTTGGGAGGACGCCTCTTTTTCGGCTTCCACCAGCCGGCGCAACGTGCGCGCCAGGTCGGGGTTTTTCCAGATCTGGCCCTCGCGCCACTGCCGGCCGTCCGGCGGCGCGAACAGGCGCGCGCTGGTGGGGTACTTCCGAAGGGCCGCAGCGTTGAGCGTTGGTCCCATGGGAACGCCGCGCTCCGCCAGTTCGATAGCAGGGGCCAGCACGTCGGCGAAAGTTCGGGTTCCCCAGCGCGAGAGCAGGATGTACCAGGCGTCCACCACGCCGGGTACGGTGGCCGATAGCAGGGAATCGTCCACTGGGATCTTGCCGCCGTTGTTGGTCTTGTACCATTCGATGGTGGCCAGCTTGGGCGCCGTCCCTTCGGCGTTCAGGGAGAATACCCTTTTGGTTTTAGCGTCGTAAATGAGCAGCGTAGCGTCGCTGCCCACACCGTTCAGCCAGGGCTGCGCCAGGCCCAACACCGCCTGACCCGCCACGATAGCGTCGAAAGCGTTGCCTCCGGCGGCCAGCATGCGCTCCGCCGTCTGGGTGGCCAGCGGATGCATGGAGGCGGCCGCATGGTCGGCGCCGCGCGCCAGGGTTTTCATGGTCTGGGTGGCCGGCCTCGCGCCGGAGGGGTCCTGCGCGCTGGCAAGAAGCGCGCTGAACGCGGAGATCGTTATGATCGGCCCCATTCGGTTCAAACGGTCCTCCCGCGGGAAACGACTAGTGTAGCGCCGGTACAGCTTTCAGCCATCGGCTTTCAACCATCCGCCTTCGATGTCAGTGAAGAGCGTCCGGCGGGGATTGGCGCCCGCCGATGCGGCCTTTTCCGGCGGCGGCAGAGCGAAACAGAGTGCCAAAGCGGCGTTCTACTGGAACACGCCGGCTTTCTTGAAGTCGCCGCTTTTGACAACGCTCAAAGCCGCCGGGTCCACATGCCGCCGGAAGGCGTCGTTCACCTGCTGGGGCGTCAGCGCGGCCACCGCCGCTTCCAGCTTCGCGTCCCAGTCCATGGTGCGGCCCCAGCGCTCGCGCTCCACCAGAAGGCTGTCGATAGATGCTTCCTCCGAGCGGTTCACCGCGCGCTCGTCCAGCCACGTCTTCTTGGCCTTCTCCACCTCGTCGGCCGTGAAACCATCCTTCAGGGCCCTGGCGAGCTCCTCGTTGAAGGCGGCTTCCACTTTCGGCATGTTCTGCGGCGCCGCGATGGCCAACGCCGAGAACCTGCCTCCATCGTCCTTGGTGGGCACGGAGCCCCCCGCTGACGCGCCGTAGCTCAGGCCGTCCTTCACGCGAATGCGCTGAAACATGCGGGAATTGGGCGAACCACCGAAAACCACGCCCGCGATGGTCACCGCCGCCAGATCCGGATCGTCGTCCGTCATCCTGACGGGCTCCGCGGCGAGGAAGTACGCATTCTGCTTGTCCGGCGTCTCGATCTTATGATTGATCGCCTCCACTTTGGCGTACGGGTTGAGTATCCGCTGGTAGCGGCTGGCGCTCTTCCAATCGCCGAAAAGCTCCGTCACGAGCTTTTCCACCTGCGCCGGATCGAACTGGCCGGCGATTCCGATCTCGCCCTCTCCCGCGCCATAAAACTGTGCGTAGAACTGGCGCACGTCGTCGAGCGTGACCTTCTTCACGTCCTCGATGTTTTCGTCGATTGTGCCGGTATACCGCACGTCGCCGCGCGGGTACCGGGCGTTCATGTGCCGGCTCAAATCGAGCGAGGCCAGGGAGCTCGGCTCGCTCCTCATGCTCTCGTAGCCGGCGATGCGCTGCTGCCGGATCTGTTCGAGTTCCGTTTCGGGGAACGCCGGCTCGCGCAACAGCTCCCTGGCGAATCGCAGGGAATCGGCCAGGTTGGCTTCGAGCGTCCGGACGGTCGCCGAGGCGCCGGTCACGCCGCCGGAAACGCTGATCTGCGCCTTCAGACGGTCGGTCTCGTCCTGGATCTGCTGGCGGGTCTTGTTCTTCGTTCCGCGCATCAGCAGCGCTCCCGCCATCGACCCGACGGCGGATTTGCCGAACAGCGATTTTTCGTCGCCGAACCGCACGCTCATCAGCGCCACCACCGTTCCGCCGCGCGTCTTCTTGGGAAACATGACCAGCTTCAATCCGTTCGGCAGCGTCCGGCGGATCACCCGCGCCTCGATATTCCTGGGCGTCGGATCGAATGCCTCGCCCGCCGAAATGGCCTCGCCGCCTTTGTAGTCTTTGAACCGCACGGCCGGGTCCGGCGTGGCCGGAATCTCGGCCCGGTCCGGCGTCTTCGTCGGAATGAACTCGCCCAAGGTGCGGTTCGAGGATTTCAGGTAGGCCTTCGCCACGCGGGCCACATCGGCGGGCGTGACGTTCTTGACTTCGTCGCGCCGGAGGAACATCTCGCGCCAGTCGCCATCGCCGGCGTACCCGCCGAGCGACATCGCCACGGATGCCGAACTTGTCATAGTGATCTCGATGTTCTTCAGTATCCGGGCTTTCGCGCGGTCCACCTCCTCCCCGGTGGGCGGTTCGTTGGCAAAGCTCTCCACCGTGCTCAGCAGGATCTGCTGGGCCTCCTCGATGGATTGGTCCGGCTTGAGCTGAGCGTACGCCATCATGTACCCCGGGTCGTGCATGCCGTCGGCGCTCATGCTGGCGGAGACGGCCTTTTTGCCGTCCACCAGGGCCTTGTACAGCCGGCCCGTCTGACTGGCGCCCAGCACCTGCGCCATCACCTCGATGGCCGCCCGGTCGGGGTGCAGCGCCGCCGGAACGTGGTACACCGCCATGATCGCCTGAATGTCGCCAACCCGGCGCAGGGTCACAAAGCGTTCGCCCTCCTGCGTCGGTTCCACGGTGTAAGGCTGTTGCAGCGCGCGCTGCGGCTTGGGGATCGCGCCCATGGTTTCCGCCACGTAGCCCAGAGCTTTCGATTCGTCGAACTGTCCGGCGATGATAAGGACCGCATCGTCGGGCTGGTAATATTTCCGGTAAAAAACGGCCAGGTTGTCGATGGGAACCCTTTCCACATCCGTGCGGTTGCCGATGACGGTCTTGCCGTAGTTGTGGAAGTTGTAAGCCGCCGCCAGCGTGCGTTCCTCCAGAACGTTGAGCGGGCTGTTCTCGCCGGCCTCCATTTCGTTCCGCACCACCGTCATCTCGGTGTCCAGGTCCTTTTTCTCCATGGTCATGTTGACCATGCGGTCGGCCTCCAGGCCCAAGGCCCAGCGCAGATTGTCGTCGCCGGCGTTCAACGTCTCGTAGTACATCGTCTGGTCGTAGGAAGTGCCGCCGTTGAAATTACCGCCCGTGCGGTCGGTCAGTTCCTTGAAGATCTCCCTGCCGGATTTGGTGGACTTGAAGGTCATATGTTCCAGCAGGTGCGCCATGCCGGTCTCGCCATAACCTTCATTGCGCGAGCCCACCAGGTAAACCACATTGACGGTTATCTTAGGTTTCGAGTTGTCGGGAAAGAGTAACACGTGGAGGTCGTTCGCAAAAGCGTACTCCGTGATGCCCTCAACGGAGGTCACTTTCTGGACGCCTCGGGGCAGCGTTTGAGAAAAAGCCGCAACAGTCAGTACGACGGAAGCTAAGGAAACCGCGACGAGTCGCCTAAATGGAATTGTCATTTTGCCTCCCGGCCACGAGCCAGTATACACCCCGCCGCCGTGCCCTGATCCGGCGATCCGCGGCGCTACCTCGCCATGTTGTAGTCGAAGTTGAGCTGGATCTTGATCAGGTCGCCTTTGAACTCGCGGGGCAGCGGGGGGAACGGAATGGAGCCGCTTATGGCCGCCACCGCCGCGCGATCGAGGGCATCCACGCCGGAGCTGGACGCAATGGCCAGTTTGGGCACCATGCCGGTTCGGTCGATCGAAAGCTGGATGGAGACCCTCCCCCTGCGCCCCATCTTGGCGCTTTCGGGCCACACCGATCTCCAGTAGCGCAGCACGGACGCGCGCAGTTGCGTCAGGTAGGCGGTAAAATCCACGCCCATCGGATCGCTCAGCAACTGCATGGTGTTGGGCTGCACGCCGGGCGATGGCGGAAGATTCAGCGCCTGGCCGCCCCCGGCGGCGTTGGGGTTGCGCATCGCGTCACGCAGCGTTTGCGCCACCGTCACTCGCGGCAGCGCGGCCGTGGGCGGCGGCGGCGCCTTGGGACTCTCGAACGCCAGCTTCGGTGGTTCGACGGGCTCGATCCGCGGAGGCGGGGCGGCGACCTGCGGCAAATCGGTCTTGGGAGCGTCGCTGGCCTCGATCTTGGGCGGTTCTGGAAGTGGCGCCGCGGGTTTCGGAGCCGGCGCGGGCGCCGGCGCCGGCTTGACCGGCCGCGGTTCCGGCGGCGGAGCGGACGGCCCCGGAGGTATAAAGATGCGCGCCCGCGGCGCAATCTCCGGCGTGGTGAACTCCTTGTTGATCTTGCCTACGTTGGGGGCCTTCTGGGTCAATTCCGTGAGCGGCTCTATGAGCGGCATAACCAGCCGTTTCGCGGCCGGCCCCAGCGGATTCAGCACGCCCGCCGGCGCCCACGCCAGCGCC
>Ga0187851_10001556_pt1 | contig 21811 bp, 31 predicted proteins | sample June2016WEW_6_10_FD_132997 | JGI IMG/M metagenome (GOLD analysis project Ga0187851, IMG submission 132997) | Peatland microbial communities from SPRUCE experiment site at the Marcell Experimental Forest, Minnesota, USA - June2016WEW_6_10 | ecosystem: Environmental > Terrestrial > Soil >...
CCGAGGCCGAAGTCGCAGAGGCCCCGGCCGCGCCGGTGGCGAAGCCGGCTGACGCCGTCGCGACGCCGCCCGCGCAGAGTTGAACGCCAGGTAATCACACATGATGCAGCCGAAGCGGACCAAGTTCCGCAAACAATTCAAGGGCAAGATCTCGGGCAGCGCGCAGCGCGGCAACTCCGTGGCGTTCGGCGAGTACGGCCTGAAGGCCGTGGGCCGTGCGCGCATGACCGCCCGCGAGATCGAGGCGGCGCGCCGCGCCATCTCGCGCTACGTGAAGCGCGGCGGACGGATCTGGATCCGGGTGTTCCCGGACGTGCCGATCACCCAGAAGCCGCTCGAAGTGCGCATGGGCTCCGGCAAGGGCAACGTCGAGTACTGGGTGGCGAAGGTGCTGCCCGGCAAGGTGTTGTTCGAGATCGAGGGCATGAGCGAGGAGATTGCGCGTGAGGCGTTTCGACTCGCCTCCGCGAAGCTCTCGGTATCGACGGCGTTCGTCAAACGACAGGTGCGGGCATGAAGGCTAAAGATCTGCGCGACAAGGCGCCGGCGGCTCTCGGCGAGGAGCTCATCAAGCTGCGCCGCGAGCAATTCAATTTGCGCATGGCGCGCGCCACGGGACAAGCGGCGAAGCCGGACCAGTTCGCGAAGGTGCGCAAGAACATTGCACGGGTGAAGACGGTGCTCGCCCAGGTGAGCGCGCGCACTCAGGGCGAACGCGGAGGTAAGGTTTGATGGCTAGCACGACGGAAACGACGCTCTCCGGAGCGGATTCGGGCGCCGGTACGGGCGCGGGCACCGCCACGAGCGCAGCAGCTGCGGGCACCCCCGCGGTCGGCCAGCGCCTGCTGACCGGCAAGGTGGTGAGCAGCAAGATGGACAAGACCATCGCCGTCTCGGTCGAGCGCCTGGTGAAGCATCCGACCTACGGCAAGTACATCCGCCGTACCACGAAGCTTCTGGCGCACGACGCCAACAACGAGTGCAAGGAAGGCGATACGGTCTCCATCAAGCCGTGCCGCCCCTTGTCCCGACGCAAGTCCTGGATGCTGGTGCGCGTCGTCGAGCGCGCGCGAGCCGAGTAAGGGGCCGACATGATTCAGCTTAGAACCATGCTCAACGTCGCCGACAACTCGGGCGCCAAGCGTCTGATGTGCATCAAGGTGCTCGGCGGCTCCAAGCGCCGCTATGCCGCGGTGGGCGATGTCATCAAGGTGAGCATCAAGGACGCGATTCCGCGCGGCAAGGTAAAGAAGGGCGAGGTCTACGACGCGGTGGTGGTGCGCACCAGGCACGGCGTGCGCCGCCCGGACGGCTCCTTGATCCGATTCGACACGAACGCCGCGGTGCTCCTGACCAACAAGCTCGAGCCGATCGGCACCCGCATTTTCGGGCCGGTGACGCGCGAGCTGCGCAACGTCCAGTTCATGAAAATCATTTCGCTCGCTCCGGAAGTGCTTTGAGATGAAGAAGATACGCAAAGGCGACCTGGTGATTCTGACCGCCGGCCGCGACAAGGGCCGCAAGGGCACCGTGATCGAAGTGTTCGCGGATGACCGCGTGCGCGTCGAGGGCCTCAACATGGCGAAGAAGCACCAGCGCCCGAACCCGAACGCGGGCGTTCAGGGCGGCATCATCGAGCGTGAAGCCGCGCTCCACGTGTCGAACGTGGCCGTGGTCAATCCCGCCACCCAAAAGGGCGATCGGGTGGGATTCAAGGCGCTGGCGGACGGCCGCAAGGTGCGCATTTTCAAGTCGAACAAAGAAATGGTCGACGCGAAGTAACCGAGAGTCACATGGCAGCAAGATTGCAACAAATATATCGCGACAAGATCGTGCCGGAGCTCAAGAAGAACTTGGCGCTCAAGAACACGATGCAGGTCCCGAAAATCCTCAAGATCACCGTGAACATGGGCGTGGGCGAAGCCGTGGCCGACAAGAAGGTCATGGATGCGGCCACTGCGGATCTCGCGAAGATCACCGGGCAGAAGCCCGCCATCACCAAGGCCAAGAAGTCCGTGGCGACCTTCAAGGTGCGCGACGGACAGGCGATCGGCTGCAAGGTGACGCTGCGCGGCGCCCGCATGTACGAGTTCCTGGACCGGCTGGTGAACATCGCGATCCCGCGCATCCGCGATTTTCGCGGCATCAGCGGCCGCTCCTTCGATGGCCGCGGCAACTACAGCCTGGGCGTGAAGGAGCAGATCATTTTCCCGGAAATCCAGTACGACCAGATCGATCAGATTCGCGGGATGGACATCACCATCTCCACGTCAGCCGCCGACGACAAACACGGACGCGCGCTGCTCGAAGCTTTCAACTTTCCGTTCCGTAAGTAGGGTACAGCCCATGGCGAAAACGAACATGATCATGCGCGAGAAAAAACGCTTGAAGGTGGCGAAGAAATACGCCACCCGTCGCGCTGAGCTCAAGGAGCTGATCCGCGAGCCGAAGACCGGGGCGGAAGAGCGCGCGGCCGCGCAAGTGGAGCTGCAGAAGCAGCCTCGCGATGCGAGCGCGATGCGGCAGCGCAATCGCTGCTCGATCACCGGGCGATCGCGCGGGGTGTACCGCAAGTTCGGTCTGGCGCGCACCAAGCTGCGTGAGGCCGCAAACCGCGGCGAGATTCCTGGCCTTTCCAAGGCGAGCTGGTGAGGCGCGCACTATGAGCATGACTGATCCGATCGCCGACCTCCTGACCCGCATTCGCAATGCGCAATCCGCCGGCAAGGCGACGGTGGGCGTGGGCACCTCGAAGCTGAAGCTCGCCATCCTCAAGGTGTTGAAGGATGAGGGCTACATCGGCGACTACGGTGTCGATGCGACCAGTGCGGGACGCTCGCTCTCCATCGAGCTCAAGTACCACGACGGGCGCCCGGTGATCGACCGGATCGAGCGCATCAGCCGTCCCGGACTTCGCATCTATCGCGGCGAGGACGAACTGCCCAAGGTGTTGGGTGGACTCGGCGTCGCCGTGGTCTCGACCCCGAAGGGCATCATGTCCGACAAGCAGGCCCGCGCGGCCGGTACCGGCGGCGAAGTCCTGTTCGTCGTTCAATAGCCGATTCGTAAGGTAGAACCATGTCTCGAGTAGCAAAAAAGCCGGTAGACCTTCCCCAGGGCGTCAGCGCCACGATCGGCGCCGACTCAGTCACCGTCAAAGGCGCCAAGGGCTCGCTCACGCTTGCGCTGAAGCACGGCATCAAGGTGGTTCAGCAAGAAAAGCACCTTGCGGTTGAGGCTGATTCGGGCGGCGAGGGCCTGAATGCCATCGCGGGAGCCACGCGCGCCCATCTGGCCAACATGGTCACGGGCGTCACCAAGGGTTACGAGAAGAAGCTCGAGCTGGTCGGCGTCGGCTATCGCGCTGCAGTGCAGGCGAAGAGCCTGACGTTGACGCTCGGCTTTTCGCACCTGATCAACTATGCGATTCCCGAGGGCGTCACCATCGAGACACCGAGCCAGACCGAGATCTTGGTCAAGGGCATCGATCGCCAGCGGGTGGGCCAGACCGCCGCCGAGATCCGCGGCTTTCGGCCGCCGGAGCCGTACAAGGGCAAAGGCGTGAAGTATTCGGACGAGAAGATTTCGCTGAAAGAAGCGAAGAAGAAGTAGGCCCATGAAGCTAGACAAACGAGATACACGGCTGCGCCGCGCAACGCGCGGGCGCGTCAAAATCAAGGAGTTGGGCGCGTTGCGGCTCTCGGTGCACCGCACACCGCGCCACATCTATGCCCAGATCTTCGAGCCCCAAGATGGAAGTGAGCCCGGCAAGGGCGACAAGGTGCTGGTGACCGCCTCCACGCTGCAGAAAGACGTGCGCGGCGATTTGAAGACCACGGGCAACATCGAGGCCGCCAAGGCCGTAGGCCGCGCGATCGCGGAACGGGCCAAGGCCAAGGGTATCGGCAAGGTCGCTTTCGACCGGTCCGGTTTCATGTATCACGGCCGCATCAAGGCGCTGGCGGATGCAGCGCGCGAAGCCGGCCTCGAGTTTTAACGGAAGTCCCAGAGGAACTATGGCGAGAACAGAAAAACCCATGTCCGGCGACGACCTGCTCGAGAAGCTGGTCGCCGTGAATCGCGTCGCGAAAGTCGTCAAGGGCGGCAAACAGTTCGGTTTCACCGCACTCACCGTCGTGGGCGACGGTGCAGGCCGGGTCGGATTCGGCTACGGCAAGGCGCGCGAAGTCCCGGTCGCGATCTCCAAGGCGATGATGCAGGCCCGCAAGAGCCTCGTGAACGTGTCGTTGAAGAACGATACCTTGTTCTATGCTGTCAAAGGACGGCATGGGACCACGCGGGTTTACATGCAGCCGGCCGCTGACGGTACCGGCGTGATCGCCGGCGGCGGCATGCGCGCGGTGTTCGAGTGTGCGGGCGTGCGCAACGTGCTCGCCAAGAGCTACGGATCGCGCAATCCCATCAATGTGGTGCGCGCCACCATGGATGCGCTCGGCAAGCTCCGCACCCCGGACGACATTGCGGCCAAGCGCGGCAAGAGCGTCGAAGAGATCGTAGGCTGAAGCCATGAGCGACACATCTGTCAGAGTCACCTTGGTCAAGAGCTTGGCTGGACAGCTCGCCAACATCCGCAACTCCGCGCGGGGCTTGGGGTTGCGTAGGATCGGGCACAGCGTCGTGGTGGCGGATACCCCCTCCAACCGCGGCATGATGAATGCGGCGAGCCACATGCTGAAAGTCGAGCCGGCGCTGGGCCCGGCGGCTTCGGCCTCGAAGAAGAGAGTTTGATATGCGTTTGAACACCATCAAGCCGGCTGCCGGCGCCAAGCGCTCGCATCTGCGCGTCGGCCGCGGCGCTTCCGCCGGCCAGGGCAAGACTTGCGGCCGCGGCGTCAAGGGCCAGCGCGCGCGCAAGGGCGGCTACCACAAGGTGGGCTTCGAGGGCGGCCAGATGCCGTTGCAGCGGCGTCTGCCGAAAATTGGCTTCAAGTCGGCCATGAAGGCCTCGCGCGCCGAGCTCACGCTCGACGATCTGATGCGCGTCAAGGGCGGCGAAGTCACGCTCGCCGCGCTGATCGGCGCGAGCCTGGTGCCGGAGTACACCCAGCGGGTAAAGATCATCCTGTCCGGCAAGGTCTCCAAGGCCTACGTGGTGAAGGACAAGGCGATCACCGCGACCAAGGGTGCAAAAAGCGCGGTCGAGTCGGCCGGCGGCCGTTTCGAGGTCTGAGAGAGTTTCCATGGCCACATCCAGCGCCAGCGCCGCAAGCGCACTCGGGGACATGACCCGGTTCCAGGAGATGCGCAAGCGTCTCTGGTTCCTGCTGGGCGCGCTGGTGGTCTACCGGATCGGCACCTTCATTCCCGTCCCGGGAATCGATGCGGCCCGGTTCGCCGCGTTCTTCTCGGGTCAACAGGGCACGCTGCTCGGCATGTTCAACATGTTCTCGGGCGGCGCACTGCAGCGCTTCAGCATCTTCGCGCTGAACGTGATGCCCTACATCACCGCGTCGATCATCGTGCAGATGGCCTCCATGGTGTATCCGCCGTGGAACCAGATCAGGAAGGACGGCGAGTCGGGCCGGCGCAAGCTCATGCAGTACACGCGCTACGGCACCGTGTTCCTGGCCGGATTCCAGGGGTTCGGGGCAGCGCTCGCGATCCAGAACGCCGGCAATAACCTGGTCCCAAATCCCGGTCCGCAGTTCCTGTTCATCGCCACCCTGTCCATCACCACCGGCACGCTGTTCGTCATGTGGCTCGGCGAGCAGATCACCGAGCGCGGCATCGGCAACGGCATCACCATGATCATCGTGGCGGGCATCGTCGCCCAATTGCCGCGCGCCATCGGCAGCACGTTGGACATGGTGCGCAGCGGCGAGATGAATCCGATCATCGTGCTGCTGATCCTCGTGGTGGTGGTGCTGGTGACGTTGTTCTGCGTATTCGTCGAGACCGCGCAGCGCAAGATCCAGGTGAATTACGCCAAGCGCCAGGTCGGCCGGCGCATGATGCAGGGCCAGAGCACGCATCTGCCCTTCAAGCTCAACATGGCGGGCGTGATTCCGCCGATCTTCGCCTCGAGCCTGTTGGTGTTCCCGGCCACCATTGCGCAGTTCTTCGGATCCAATCCGAATCCCAACATCATCCAGCGGACCTTGCAAAAGATCGCCGCCGCCCTGAACTACGGGCAACCGCTGCACGTGGTCTTGTTTGCCCTGTTGATCCTCGGATTTGCTTTCTTTTACGTCGCGCTGGTGTACGACGCCCGCGATACGGCCGAAAACCTGAAGAAGGCCGGTGCCTTCATCCCGGGAATCCGCCCGGGCCAGCAAACCGGGGACTATCTGGACAAGGTGCTCACCCGGCTGACGCTATGGGGCGGCCTGTACATCATGGCGGTGTGTCTGTTGCCGGAAATCATCCGCATGGTGAACCCCGGCATTCCGTTTCAATTCGGCGGCACGTCGCTTTTGATCATCGTGGTCGGCGTCATGGATTTCGTGGCGCAGGCGCGCTCGCACATCATGTCGCATCAATATGAGGGGCTCATGAAGAAATCGAGCCTTCGAGGCATTGGGAGTAAGAAATGAAAGTTCGTCCTTCGGTCAAGAAGATCTGCAAGAACTGCAAAGTCGTGCGGCGGCGCGGCATCGTGTACATCATTTGCTCGTCGGACGCCCGCCACAAGCAGCGTCAAGGCTGAGGGCGAGATGGTACCCAGCGAATTGATGTATTGGGGTTTTTCTACTATACTAGCGCGCTTTTTCGCGTGCGCTATTGTTGTCCGCGTAGGGGTGAAATAGATGGCGCGTATCGCCGGCATCAACATACCGATGAACAAGCACGTTGTCATCGGCTTAACCCACATTTTTGGCGTCGGCAAAAGCCGGGCGGTCCGCATTTGCGATGCGGCTGGCGTGAAGTACGCCGTCAAGGTGAAGGATCTGACGGACGCCGAGGTCGCCTCGCTCCGCTCCCAGGTCGCGAAGTTCGCGGTCGAAGGCGACCTGCGCCGCGAAGTGTCCATGAACATCAAGCGCCTCATGGATCTGGGGTGCTACCGGGGCATCCGGCACCGCAAGGGCTTGCCGATGCGCGGTCAGCGTACCCGCACCAATGCCCGGACCCGCAAGGGGCCGCGCAAGCAGGCGGTGAAGATGAACGCGCCGCCGGGCAAGGTCTAAAGCGCAGCAAACGCGCCGCGATTGGAATGGATTTTTGTTCGTGCCCGCGCAGCGGGCATGAACGGGTGGGGCCGCCTCGGGCCCGTCGAAAATTGGCCGAGATATTGACCAGGAAATTGGCGACAGACGCCAGGAACGTCACTTAATTATGGCAGATCAAAAGCAGAACGCCGCCTCCGCGGCCGGTCAGGGTGCGAAGCCCGCGCGTAAGAAGGCCCGTAAGAACGTGCTCGATGCGATCGCTCATGTGCACGCGTCGTTCAACAACACGATCATCACCATCACCGATCGCCAGGGCAACACGCTTTCCTGGGCGACCTCGGGCGGATGCGGCTTTCGCGGCTCGCGCAAGTCCACCCCGTTCGCGGCGCAGGTGGCGGCCGAGCGCGCGGGGACCGCGGCGCAGGAGCATGGCGTCAAGAACGTCGAAGTCCGCGTCATGGGCCCGGGGCCCGGTCGCGAATCCGCGGTACGCGCCCTGAATGGTTGCGGGCTCAAGATCACCAACATCGAGGACGTGACGCCGATTCCGCATAACGGCTGCCGTCCGCCGAAGAAGCGCCGCGTCTAGCGCTGCGCCTCGTTCCCCGTCTACTCAAAGAATCGTCAAAGGTCCCTCAATGGCTAAGTACACCGGTCCGAAGTGCAAGCTCTCCCGTCGCGAAGGAACCGACCTGTTCCTGAAGAGCGGCGTGAAGCCGCTCGAGTCGAAGTGCAAGCTCGAGGTGCCGCCCGGCGGCGTGAAGAGCGAGCGCAAGCAGCGCCTGTCGGAGTATGGATTGCAGTTGCGCGAGAAGCAGAAGCTGCGCCGCATGTACGGGGTGCTCGAGCGTCAGTTCCGCAACTACTACCAGAAGGCCGCGGGTCGTCCCGGCGCCACCGGCGAGACGCTGCTGCAGTTCCTCGAGTCCCGGCTCGACAACGTGGTCTATCGAATGGGCTTCGCGGCGACGCGCGCGGAAGCGCGGCAGCTCGTGAGCCACAAGGCCATCTCCGTCAACGACAAGCTGGTCAACATTGCGTCCTATCAATGCAAGGCCGGCGATGTCATCAATCTGCGCGAGAAGGCCAAGAAGCAGACCCGCGTTGCGGCGGCTCTCGCCATCGCGGCGCAGGTCGGCTTTCCGGATTGGGTCGAAGTGGACGACAAGAAATTCTCCGGAATCTTGAAGTCGGTGCCGGATCGTCAGGAGATTTTGCCGGACATCAACGAGAGCCTGGTCGTCGAGTTGTATTCCAAGTAATTACGCGTCGCAGCGGTCGCTGCGGGGCAGTCTTCCAGTATTGGCGAGCGTTTTAGCGAGGGTATTCCATGCAGGGATCGATCAATGAGTTCTTGAAGCCCCGAGTCGTCAAGGTGCAGCCCGTGTCGACGCGCCATGCGCGCATCGTGATCGAACCGTTCGAGCGCGGTTTCGGCCATACGCTGGGCAATGCCTTGCGCCGGGTGCTGCTGTCTTCCTTGCCGGGTGCGGCCATCACGGAGATCGAGATCGAGGGCGTGTTGCACGAATACACCGCCATCGAAGGCGTGCAAGAAGACGTCGTCGACATCCTGCTCAACTTGAAGGCGGTGGCGATTCGCATGCACACGCGCGATGTCGCCGAAGTGCGCCTGCACAAGAAGGGGCCGGGCCCCGTCACAGCCGGCGACATCGCCGGCGATCACGACATCGAGATTTTGAATCCCGAGCTCGTCATCGCCAACTTGACCAAGGCGGGCGAGCTGTCCATGTCGCTCAAGGTGGAGCGCGGCCGCGGCTATCGTCCCGCCGCGCAGCGCATGGCGTTCGAGGAGCAGACCCGCGCGATCGGCCGGCTGCAGCTCGATGCCTCGTTCAGCCCGGTGCGCAAGGTGACCTACAACGTCGAGAGCGCCCGCGTCGAGCAGCGCACCGACTTGGACAAGCTGATCCTCGACATCGAGACCAACGGCACCATCGATCCCGAGGAAGCGATCCGGCGTGCCGGTGGCATCCTCAAGGACCAGTTGTCGGTGTTCGTCGACCTGCAGGGTCAGGACGAGTCGACCACCAAGGCGACCGAGACGCAGTTCGATCCGATCCTGCTGCGTCCGGTGGATGAGCTCGAGCTCACGGTGCGAAGCGCGAACTGCCTCAAGGCGGAGAACATTCATTACATCGGCGATCTCGTGCAGCGCACCGAGGTGGAGTTGCTGCGCACACCCAACCTCGGCAAGAAGTCCCTGACCGAGATCAAGGAAGTGCTCGAGAGTCACGGCTTGACGCTCGGCATGCGGATCGACAACTGGCCGCCGCCGGGATTGAAGCGCGACGACGAGCGCGACAGCATCTAACAACAAGGTCTTCAGTTTATGCGTCACAGAAACAGCGGGCGTCAGCTTTCGCGCAACTCCTCTCATCGCCAGGCGCTGCTGCGCAACATGGCCACGTCGCTCCTGCGTCACGAGACGATTCGCACCACCGTGCCCAAGGCCAAGGAGTTGCGCCGGGTGGTGGAGCCGTTGATCACGCTGGCCAAGATCGATTCCGAAGCGAAGCGCCGCCTGGCCTATTCGCGCCTGCGGGACGTGAGCGTGGTCGAAAAGCTGTTCGGCGAGCTCGGTCCGCGCTTCAAGGCGCGCGCGGGCGGCTACACGCGGATCCTCAAGATGGAGCCTCGTCCGGGCGATAACGCCGACATGGCGCTGATGCAATTGGTCGAGGAGGCCGCCAAGGTCGGGAAGTCCGCCGACGCTGCAAAGGGCAAGGGCAAGGGCGCGAAGAAGGCCAAGAAGGGCGACGCTCCCGAAGCCGCTACACCGGAAAAGGCCACCAAGCGCCGCAAGGCAGCCGCGGCCTGAACACGCCGCGGGGCGGCCCGCGGCAGAGCGCGGCGCGGCCGGCCTAGGCCGCCAGCCGCGCGAATGCGTCCCGGGTCAGATTCTCCGGGGCGCCGTTCGCCGCCACCACGTTGTCCTCGATCCGAATCCCGCCAAACGGGTGAAGCTGCTCGACCACGGCCCAATCGATGTGCCGGCCGCGCTTGTCTTCACGTGCCGCTCGCAGCAGCGAGTCGATCAGATAGATTCCCGGCTCGACCGTCACCACCACGCCGGGCTCGAGCATGCGGGTGAGCCGCAGATAGGGATGTCCTTCGGGCCGCTTAACCTCGCCCCCGGTGGCGCTGCCCATGACGCCGCCGACATCGTGGACCTGCAATCCCAGGAGGTGCCCGATGCCATGCGGGAAGAACACGCCGGTCACGCCTTCTTCGAGGGCGGCCTGGCCCGACAGTTTCGTCAAGCCGATGGTGTGCAGTACATCGCCCAAGATGCGATGCGCCGTCAGGTGTACCTCGCGGTAGTCCTTCCCGGGGATTATTTCCGCGCACAACTGAAGCTGGGCCGCGTTCAGGGCGTCGATCAGCTCGGAAAAGAGCCCCGGGTCGGCGGAGTAGGTGCGGGTGATGTCCGACGCATAGCCTCGATACTGGGCGCCGGCGTCGATCAGGAATGAGCGCAAGCGATCGGGCGGCCGGCGCTCCAGATGCTGGTAATGCAACACCGCGGCATGCTCGTTGTAGGCCACGATATTGTTGTACGGCATCTCCTCCTCGCGCTGCTCGCAGGCCTCGAGATAGCGCATCTGGGTCTCGTATTCGGACGCTCCGCGGCGGAACGCCGAGAGGGCGGCCAGGTGGCCGCGCGCCGCGAGCTCGCTTGCCCGGCGCAGGCATTCGAGCTCGTACGGGGTCTTGACCGCGCGGTCGAAGTGCAACCGGGCAAGCAGGTCCGCATCATTCAGGGTCGCGGCCGCATCCGCCGCAAAGCACCCCTGGGGCCCGATGAAGGCCACGCGGCCGAGCTTCGCCCATTCCCCACTCGCCGTGGCGGGATCCGCTGTCGGGATGACTTCGAGGGAGTGCGTCCAGGGCTCCTGCGGCAGGCTTGCCGGCTGGTGCCAGTAGTCGTTCGGCTGATGAAACAACACCCGCGGGCGCGACCCCGGTACGTAGATCAACACGCACTGCGGGTTGTCGGTGATCGGGACCCAGGCCTTGAAATGCGGATTTACCTTGTAGGGGTAGCTTTGATCGTCCAGGAACAGGATCGGCGCCGCACCCGCGTGGACCACCAGTGCGTCAAATTTCGCCGCCGCCAGCGCGTTGTCGGTCCGTTGCATCAGGGTCCGCAAGTGGTCTTCGTACAGCGTATCCAGACTTACATTGCGCACACGGAGCTCCTGAAATTGAATTCTTTGCAAAGGTTAAGGCGGCGTTAAGGGGGCTACAGATTCGCGAAAGAGATATGAAATTGAGCCAAAACACTCTAAAATCGGCCCGGACATTTGGGTGGAAGCCCAAGACAACATGCTTGCCTAAAACGTTATCATTAAATTTCTGGGGTATCGATAGATGAAGACCAAACTTGCATTAAGCGCTTTTGTCGCTGCAATGGTGCTGAGTGCCTGTGGCAGCAAGACCGAGGCTCCTGCTCCGACCACCGACACGACTCCTCCGCCTGCTGCGACGCCGGCTCCGGACGCTGCCGCTTCTGCCGCTGCCGATTCGGCTGCTGCTGCCAGCGCCGCCGCCGACGCAGCTTCGTCCGCGGCTTCCGCTGCATCGGCTCCGAAGCAGTAATCGCTTCGATCGCTGATCCCATGCCCGGGCGGACGGCCTTCGCGGTTCGTTCGCTCGGGCAGTGTCTTTCTAGGGCATCAGGAAACCGGCATCTTTGCTCGTCAGCATTCGCGATTGCAGACATTCGAAGAAGGATCGCCAGTGGATCCAGGCCGTTTACCCTGAGTATCTCGATGCGCTCGCCGACCTGAACACGGGTCTTTTCTCCGTGTTGGGCACGAGCAACCCGCACCAGGACGAGATCTTCGCGAATTGGTTTGCGAACGATCACTCCCATCCTCTGGTCATCTCCAAGGGGCCCGAAGCGGTCGGTTTTGCGCTCGTCACCCGTCCGCGGGTGGCTCCCGCCGGCGAAGCGGCGGTCACTTACCATATGTCAGAGTTCTTCATCCGCAAGGCCTATCGCCGCGCAGGCGTCGGCAGGGACGCCGCCAAGCTGATTTTCGATCGCTTTGCGGGCGATTGGGAGATCGTCGAATACGAGCGAAATCCCGCCTCCGTGACCTTCTGGCGCCGGGTTCTGACCCACTACTGCAAGGGCCGCTACACCGAGCGCAGCCGGAACGGCGAAGTGCACCAGCGCTTCACCAGCCCATTCTCCGCAACTCGCTGAATCTCTTAGGGTTTATCGCGCGCTGACGGGTTCTCGAGCGCGAGTCGATGCGGCGCTCAAGTCTCGCACGGCGCGGCCGACTCAAGGGAAAGCGATCCTATGGATGGCAGTTGACGCCATGACTTCGAGAGTGCGAATTGACTAGCGCCCCATTGCAAAAATCCTCGAGTGAGCCTGCGACGCAGTACGCGAGCGCGTTCGATTTCATCCGTGCGCTGGCCGGAGAGCTGTCGGGGGGAAAGGTGGATCTGCCCTCGTTCCCCGAAGTGGCAGTGCGTGTGCGCAGGATCCTGTCCGATCCCAAATCCTCCGTCGATCAGGTGGTGCGGGTGGTGGGGTCGGAACCCGCGCTCGCCGCGCGACTGATGCGGATCGCCAATTCGGCGTCCCTCAACCGCAGCGGCAAGACCATCACCGAATTGCGCACCGCCATCAGCCGCATCGGCTACAACATGGTGCGCAGCGCCTCCATCTCCTTCGCCATGGCGCAGATCCGCAACAGCAACAAGCTGGCGGGACTCGAGCACTACCTGCAGGATGTTTGGGTGCGCAGCACCCGCGTTGCCGCCTTTGCCTATGTGCTGGCCAAAGCCTGCACCCGCTCGCGCGTCAATCCGGACGAGGCGATGTTGACCGGCATGATGCACAGCATCGGCAAGCTCTATGTATTGACGCGAGCGGCCGCACACCCCGAGCTGTTCGCGAACTCCGCCGTGCTCGATGAGATTCTGGAGCAGTGGCATCCCTCGATCGGCAAGGCCATCCTCGAGAATTGGGAATTCTCGGACGTGATGGCCCAGGCGGTGGGGGAGCAGGAGGAGCACGACCGCACCGAGCCCGAGATCGCGGATTTGAGCGACATCATCGCCGTCGCGGTACTAATGGCGCGGCACTTCGAGGATTTGGCGGCGCTGCAGGCGGATCTCAAAGACATGCCCGGCGCGCTGCGTCTCGACTTGACCGACACACGCATGGCGAGCGTGATCAAGGAATCCGCCACCGAAGTCAGCGCGCTGAGCGAGGCGCTCGGCGCTTGAGTCAGCCTTCGGCGGCGATCGCCTCCGCCACGTAACCGACATTACCCGGCGTGATCCCCGCGAGGTTCATGCGGCTGTCGCCCAGCATGTAAATGTGATGCCGTGATCGAAGTGCTTCGACGGCCTCGCCGGAAACTCCGAGCAGCGAGAACATGCCGCGCTGCAGCTCCAAAAAATCGAACGTGCCCCGCTGGGTGACGGCTCTCAGATGCGAGGCGAGAAGCGATCGCATGTCGGCGATCCGGTTGCGCATCGCCGCGAGCTCCTCGATCCACGATTGCCGGAGCGCGGCGTCCGCGAAAATGCAGGCCGCAATCGCCGCACCGTGATCCGGCGGCATCGAGTAGATGCTGCGCGCGATCTGCAGCACGTGGCTCTGCACGGCGTCGGCGCGGTGCTCGCTCTCGCTCACGCTGATGATCGCGCCCAAGCGCTCGCGGTAGAGGCCGAGATTCTTCGAGTACGACACGGCAATCAAGGCTTCGGGCACACGGTCGACCACCAGCCGGATCCCCGCCGCGTCCTCCTCCAGTGTCGAGCCGAAGCCCTGATACGCCAGGTCGAGGAAAGGCGTGAGCTGTCGTTCCAGCAGAAGCTCGGTGAGCCGCTGCCATTGGCTGACGGACAAGTCCGCGCCCGTCGGATTGTGGCAACAGGCGTGCACCAGCACGACATCCCCGGGGGCGGCGCCATTCAGCCGCTCCAACATCGCGTCGAAGCGCAGCTCGTGGCTGCGCGCGTCGTAGTAGGGGTAGCGTTCGAGCCTCAAACCGGAACTGCCGAGGAGCGGCATGTGATTGCCCCAGGTGGGGTCGCTCACGTACACGGTCGCCTTCGGAGCCGCCGCCCGGATAAGTTCGGCGCCGACGCGCAGCGCACCACATCCGCCCGGAGTCTGGGCGGTGCGCACGCGCCGCGCACTGCGCACGCGGTGGGCGGGTCCGAGCACCAGCTGCTCCACGGCCTCGTTGAATTCCGCGCGACCGGCGGCCGCCACGTAGGATTTGGTCGATTGCGCTTGGAGCACGATCTGCTCCGCGCGGCGGACGGACTGGAGGATCGGCGTGTTGCCGCTCAGATCGCGAAAGACGCCGACGCCCAAGTCGACTTTTTGGGGAGAAGGATCAGCGCGAAATTGAGCCATCAGGCCGAGAATGGCGTCCGGGTTCAGGCGGTCGAGTTGCTGGAACAAGTGAGCTAACCCCTTGAGTTTCGTGCGCAGCAGTATAGTCGATGGGGCGCGGGAGCCGCGCCGGCACCCGGCATGCACGTCGGGGGAGGACCCGCCAGGAATTTGCAGAGGTCCGCGCCGCTCACCGTCTCCAATCTCAGACAGTGGTCCGATAACATTTTTACACGGTAGCGTGTAACCTTCAGTTCCTCACACGCGGGAGATTGCAGTATGGCACTTTGGAATGAAAAACCCTCACCTGCGCCGGCACCCCGGAAAGAGCCGATGACGCCGTCGCCCGCGGGCACTCTGGCGCCTGCACCGGCCCCTGCGGCTCCGCATCCTGAGCGCTCGGTGAGTTCGAACGAGGTCGCGCTGGCGACCGCGCCGCGACGCGCAGCCCCTGCGCCGGTCCCGCGCGATGCGGGCGGCGAGTCGGTGATCGCGGCCAACCTCACCATCGAGGGCAAGATCGAGGGGTCGGGCAACGTCCGCATGGCCGGACGCTTCAAGGGCGATGTGCGCATCGACGGGAACTTCAACATCGAACCGGGCGCGCATCTGACGGGCCAGGTGCTGGCCGCGGTGGTCGTGGTCGGCGGTGAATTACAGGGCAACATCGAATCGGCGAAGCGAGTCGATGTGCTCGAGGGCGGCGTCATCGTCGGCGACGTGAAGGCCGGATCGATCACGGTCGCGGCGGGCTCACGCATGCGCGGGCATGTCGAGTTCGGTTGGGAAGACGAAAAGAAGGGAAAGCTTCCGGGCTCCGCGGTCGGCAGTTAGGCCGGCCGGCCCCGGTTCATGGCGAACGTCGTTCGGCAAGGCAGTCTCGGCGCCACACGGACCTGTCCGCACTGTAAGGCGGTGGTGCTACAGAGCGCGAATGTTTGCCCGGGCTGTCAGCACCACCTGCGATTCAATGTTGCGAACTCCGAGCCGCAAGCCGCCGGTCACTCGGCGATGCGGCTCGAGGGTTCCATCCAGCATCCGAACCGCGGTCCCTGCGAGTACTGCGTCGTCGTGTCGATCACCAACGAGCAGGGCGAGAAGATCGCGCGGCACGTGGTCGGCGTCGGCGCGCTCGGCGTCAATGAGCGCCACAACTACAGCTTTTCCGTGGAAGTGATTCCGGCGCGAGGCTCCGGCGGCGTCAAGCGCTAGTCCGGCCCGGCGCCGCTCAGCGGCTCGCGCTCCCCTCGATGTCGATGAAGCGCAGAAACTCCGCGCGCGTGCTGGCGTCGGCGCGGAACGTGCCGAGCATGCTCGAGGTGATCATCGAGACCCCGCGTTTGTGCACGCCGCGTGTGGTCATGCATTGATGGACTGCGTCGATGACGACACCGACTCCGCGCGGTTTCAGCACTTCGTTGATGCAGGTGGCGATTTGTGCGGTGAGTTTCTCCTGCACCTGGAAGCGGCGCGCGAAACCGTCGACCACCCGCGCCAGCTTGCTGATGCCGACCACCCGCTCCCGGGGTAGGTAGCCGACGTGAGCGCGGCCGATGATGGGCGCCATGTGGTGCTCGCAGAACGACTCGAAAGCAATGTCGCGCAGCACGACCATCTCGTCGTACCCCTCGACCTCCTCGAAGGTGCGCCGGAGGTATGCCCTCGGATCGGAGGCATACCCCGAGAACCAATCCCGGTAGGCATCCACCACGCGCTTGGGCGTGTCGCGCAGCCCCTCGCGATGCGGATCCTCTCCGGCCCAGCGCAATAGTGTCTGCACGGCCCCTTCGGCGGCGGCACGGGTCACGGGGCGTTTGCTAATTCTGGCCATGAGGCGCTCCTTTGTCGTCATGCGCATCGAACACGACCGCGCCGGAAAGCAGCGTGATCTCGCAGTGCAGATTGCGAAGCTCCGCTGACGGCATGTCGTAGGGATTTCTGTCCCACACCGCAACATCCGCATCCTTGCCCACTTCCAGCGAGCCCGTGCGAGCGTCGAGGAATAATTGCCGCGCGGCCCAGATCGTGTATGAACGCAGCGCCGCATGGATGTCGACCGCCTGCGCGGTGCCGAAGGGATGGCGCCCATAGGTCCCCTTCAAGGCTTCGCGCTCCACGGAGGACCACAGCCCGTAGCGGGCGGGCAGCGGGGTGACGGAGTAGTCCGAGCCGCCTCCCCAGATGATGCCCTTGTCGAGATAGGTCTTGAATGGCATGAGGCGCTGCGACCGCTCCGGCCCGAAGTTGCCGGCATAGGTGTCGCCAATCCACCAAGTGAACGGAGCTTGCGCTTCCGGATAGCCGGCATCGTACTTGCTTTGCAGCAAGGCCATGGTCTCGATCGCATGATCGGTGGGGATGTTGGCGTGGATGATGCTATGCCGCAGGCCCCGGGTGGGCTTCTCGCTCAGCACCTGGGCGTAGGTGTCGACCACCCAGTCGATGGCGCGGTCGCCGATCGCGTGAGTGCCGACGTGTACCCCCGCATCGTGAAACAGCCGAACCTGCTGGCGGTAGACCTCGGGATCGAGCGCCGGGTAGCCCGAGTTGCCCGCATCGACGCCGGTGGAGTTCTTGTTCCAGTCCCTGTACAGCCACGCCGTGCGTGCGCCGCCGCTGCCGTCCATGAAGATCTTGGCCCCGCAGGACAGCAGTCGCCCGTCGCCGAGCGATTGCGGCGGCCGCGGCTGTCCCTGAATTTCCACGAGCGCCTCGCGTGCCGAAGCGAGCGTGGTGCCGGCGTACCAGAGCACGCAGATGCGCTCCGCGAGCTTGCCCTCGCGCAGCAGTCCCACGTAGGCATCCCACGTCGGACGGCCGATCCAAGGATCCTTCACGGCCGTCATTCCTTCCCGGTGAAGCAGCTCGAGGCTCTCGAGAATGCCAGCCCGGCGCTGATCCGGCGTGGGCGGCGGGATGAGATCGCCCACCAACGCCTGCGCCGACTCCTTGAGCACGCCGGTCGGTGCGCCGCCCGCGTCGTGATCGATGGTGCCGGCGTTCGGGTCCGGTGTGCTCGCCGAGATCTTCGCGAGACGCAACGCCGCTGAGTTCGCGACGCCATAGTGGCCGGTCGTATGGTTCAACCATACCGGGTTGTCGGGCGACACGGGATCGAGGTCCGCGGCCTTGAGATAGCGACGCTCCACGAGCTTGCCTTCATCCCAACCGTCGCCCTCCAGCCACTCGCCGGGTTTGAGGTGCGCAATCCCCGCGCGCACCCGGCGGACCGCCTCCGCAACCGTGGCCACGTCGCTCAAGCGCACGTGGTAGAGCTCGGCGACTCCGCCGTCGGCGATGTGAGCATGACTGTCGATGAGTCCCGGCGTCGCCGTGCGGCCGTGCAAATCGATGCGGCGGGTGCGCGCGCCGGCGAGCCGCAGGATGTCCTGATCCGTGCCGATCGCGACGATCTTGCCGCCGCGCACCGCGAGGGCCTGCGCAACGGAGTCCTTCGCATCGACCGTGAGAAGGGTGCCGTGAATCAGCACGAGATCGGCCGGGACTTCGGAGCGGGCGTTGGGCGCGAGCACAAGGAGCGCGACGGCGGCAAGCGCAAGTCCGCGGACCGCGACCGGCGTGATTGCGTTGACTCGGGTGAGCATTAGCGACATCCTCGCATTCTTTTTTGGTCTTCGTTTCGCAGGAGATGCTAGTGGAACACCGTGCCCGCATGAAGTCGATCGGTATCGTACTGGCCGCCCTGGGCGCACCCATCGCCTGGTGCGCACCGCTCGGCGATTCGGCCGTTCCCGACACCGCGCACGACATCTTCAAGCAGCTGATCGAAATCAATACGACGGATTCTATAGGAAGTACCACGCTCGCTGCGCAGGCGATGGCGCAGCGGCTGCTCGCCGCGGGCTTCCCGGCGGCGGACGTGACCGTGCTCGGACCCAACGATCGGAAGGGCAACATGGTGGCGCGCTACAGGGGCAAGCCGGGATCGAAGTTGAAGCCCGTGCTCATCATCGGGCACACCGACGTGGTGGAGGCGAAGCGCGAGGACTGGACCACGGATCCGTTTGAGTTCGTGGAGAAGGACGGCTACTACTACGGACGCGGCACGCAGGACATGAAGGACAGCGATGCGATCGCCGTGACCGCATTCATCCGCATGAAAAAGGAAGGATTCGTGCCCGATCGCGACATCATCCTCGCCCTGACCGCGGACGAGGAGGGAGGCACCGCCAACGGCGTGAGCTGGCTGCTCGATCATCATCGCGAGCTCGTCGATGCGGAATTCGCCTTGAACCCCGACTCCGGCGGCGTGGTCACCGAGCATGGCAAGCCGATGACGGTCGAGTTCGAGGCGACCGAGAAGCTGTATGCGGACTATCAGCTGCTCGCGACCAATGCCGGCGGCCACAGCTCCCTGCCGCGGCCGGACAATGCGATCTATCACATCGCGGACGCTCTCGCCGTGCTGCAAAAATCGCCGTTTCCGTTCGAGTTGAACGAGGTCACCCGCGGATATTTCGAGGCCATGGCGAAGATCGAGCCGGCCGAGACAGCCGCGGACATGCGCGCCATCTTGAGCACGCCGCCCGATGAGGCGGCCATCGCGCGCCTGTCGAACGATCCACGCTACAACTCGACCCTGCGCACCACCTGCGTCCCGACCATGCTCGCCGGCGGGCATGCCTACAATGCCCTGCCGCAGCGCGCGGAGGCGAACGTCAACTGCCGCATCTTTCCGGGTCATTCGCAAGAGGAGATCCGCCTCGACCTTGCGAAGCTGTTCAACGATCCGGCGCTGTCCATCCGCTACCGAGCCGACTCAGGCACGTTGTCGGACCACGGATCGGACCGCAAGGCGATGACGCCGCCGCCGCTCAATCCCGATGTGATGACGGCGTTGCGCGGCGTCTCCAGCAAACTGTGGCCCGGCACCCCCGTGGTGCCGATCATGGAAACGGGCGCCTCCGACAGCATCTACACCATGATGGCGGGGATCCCGAGCTACGGGATCAACGGCGTGGCGATCGACCGCGACGACCTACGCATGCACGGCAAGGATGAGCGGGTGAAAGTCGAGTCCTTCACCCGGGGGGCCGAGTTCTACTACGAGTTCTTGAAGACGCTGACGACGCGCAAACACTGAGCTGCGGGCGAGGCCGCGGCCCCGTCAATCGCCGATCTCAATCGTGATAAAACATCTGCACCGGCTCATCGGCGGTGTTCGGGATGTCGGGCGCGGCCGAGCCGTCATGGGTGTCCATCCGCCGGTATTGGCCGCGAAAGAAGATGAGCGGCTTGAGCGGTTCTACGCCGCGGTGCAGCTCGCGCACCTCCAGAGTCACCAGCCAGTGGTCGCCGGCGTCGTAGACGTCGCGCTTGGCGCAGATCAGCGAGGCGAGGCAGCCTTCGAGTCTCGGCAGCCCCGCCGATTTCACGAATCGATATCGCGGCGGTTCAGTGTCCTTCCAGAATCCGGCGAAGTAAGTGGATAGCGCTTGCTGCTCATCGCGCAAGAAATTGATGGAGAAACCGGAGGCGAGGGGCACCAGCTGCGAGAAGCGGGCGCGCTTTGCGGGGCAGAAAAGCACCAGCATCGGATCCAACGAGAGCGAGGACACGGCGTTCGCTGTCATGGCATGGATCTGTCCCTCGACCTCGGTCGCGATGACGGATACGCCGGTGGCGAACAGGCCCAGGGTCTCGCGAAATGCCTTGGGGTTGGGGGCGCTCATGTCGGTGTGCGCTCAGCGAGGCGCAGAGGCGAAGGCCTCGTCCCGTCCCTCGCGGACGAAGGCGCTGACGCGTTCCGCGCGCTCGAGGATTTCGGATCGGTGGCTGGCGAGAAGGGCGCCCGCCATCCGCACGGGGTCGCCGAAAAAAAAGCGTTCGTACAGCACCTGGCGCGAGGCGAACGCGGAGAGCGATGCGTCCCAGGCGAGACGGAACAAAGGAATACGGTCGAAGGCCTCGGCCCGCGCCGCCTGGTAGTAGTGCTTCACATCCGCGGCGAGCGGGCCCTTCAGATCGGCCTCCACGGGCATGGCGACGAGACCGGAAGCGCCGATCTGCTGGATGATCTCCACCATGCGCGGGTAGAGCCGGGGAAAAAGATTGCGCGCCGCATCCAGCGGATTCCAGGCGGGGCGCATCACTCCCCACTCGTCGAGCGCAGCGTCCGCTTCCGCGGCCCGCAGGAACGCTTTCATGGTTTCCATGTTGACCCAGAGCTCGGCGAGCTTCTCGTGAATGTGTTGGAACCCTTCCGCGCCGATGGCGTCGACCAGCAAATGCGCGAGGCCCATCATGAACTCCGCTTTCGCGATGTTCTTGACCACCACCTGATGGGTCATGTGCACGACGGCGCCGGTGCGCGAATAAGCCTGGTTGCAGCGGCTGATGTCCCGATAGAGAAGGACGTTCTCCCACGGCACGAACACGTCGTCGAAGATCACCACGGCGTCCATCTCGTCGAAGCGGGAGGTGAGGGGGTGATCGAAGTGTGATCCGCCGTCGTCGAAGCCTTCGCGGCAGAGGAATTTCAGGCCCGCCGTACGAGTCGGGATCACGAACCCGAATGCGTAGGGCGCGTCCTCCTCGGAGCTCTTCAGGAGCGTGGAGGGGAACACCATGATCTCGTCGCAGATCGGCAGCGTCGCGAGCATCCGGCAGCCGCGAACGACGATGCCGGCGTCGGTCTCTTCCTTGACCCGCGCCGCAAGGTACGGATCCGCCTGACGCGCCTGATTCACCGCACGATTGGCCTGGGGCGGAATGAGGGTATGCGTGAGGCACAGATCGTTCTCGCGCAGATACTCGTGGTAGCGCAGCGCATTGGCGCCGAAACGCGGATCCGCTTCCCCGAGAAACGCCGCGCCGGCGGCGTATCCCGACATGGCGCGATTGATGTAGTCGGGCACGCGGCCCATCATGCCGCGCGAATGGTCCGCCCAGACCCGCATGGCGGCGGAGATACTGCAGAGTTCCTCGCGGGTCTTCGGCAGCATGAACGAGCGGGCCACTTTGCGGCCGCTCGACGGCGAGTCGAACAGCATCACCTCGGCCTCTTCCCACTGCAGGTCGTACAGGCGCTCGAGCGTATGCACGCCGCCGCGAAAGGCCGGGTGTGCCGTCACGTCGCTCACCTGCTTTCCCCCATACCAGATCGTCGGCGGCGATTCGCGCAGGCGCGCGAGGACCTCACTGCCGCGCCTCGCGCCGGCACCGGCGAATCGGGGAAGTCCGGGAGAGGTACGCGGGTCGCTCATGAGGGTGCACGCCAGAGTTCGGGGAACAAGGGATGATGCATCGGCGCGCCGGCCGCAAG
>Ga0187851_10001559_pt1 | contig 21782 bp, 14 predicted proteins | sample June2016WEW_6_10_FD_132997 | JGI IMG/M metagenome (GOLD analysis project Ga0187851, IMG submission 132997) | Peatland microbial communities from SPRUCE experiment site at the Marcell Experimental Forest, Minnesota, USA - June2016WEW_6_10 | ecosystem: Environmental > Terrestrial > Soil >...
TCTCCTGTTTGAGGTTTCTGAGCCGACTCTGCAAAGCCGGTCTCCGCATTGTACCCTTCAGGAGAACCCTTCGCCATTTGCGTCCTTATACATTCAAACAGCCTGAACTGCGCGATTTCTTACAGCGCGAAACAAATGGCGCAGTTCAGGCTGACGCATTTTCTCCTGACGCATTTTCTCCATTTTCTCTCTGCAACCCGATGAAGACGTCTCTCGGATACGAGAGGCAGTGCGAGACCCGGCGAACCGTCCGAACGAACGACGTGCGTTGCGGAATCGAGCCACCGTTCTGCTCCGTAAATTTGACCCGCAGATTGCTCGATAGCCTTCTTGCGCCAGCGCAGCCAGGCTACAGCCGGGTCTTTCGCGCTGCTCACGTCGATGTCTTTCACGCTGAACACGATGAGATCCGGCTCCAAGACAACAAGAATGTCGCACAGTTCCTTGCCGGGCCCTCCCCTGGGATTTGCGTAACTCCAGAGGGAGAGAAAAGACGCTCTGCAAGCGCTGTAAACGAAACGTTCGGATAGGTTCAAGCCCTGGTTCATATCGATCCGGATGATACCGTTTTCGGAGGATCGGCGCTACTGGTTATAGAGCACCCGACATCGGGCACTGTATACACGCGATCCGCTGATTTTTCGACGAGCGGACCATCAATCTTCGGGATAGGGAACGAGAAACGCGCTTGCGCCTGGCTTGCGGCGTTCCGCAGGTTACATTGCCGGTGGCGTTCACAGGCGGCGGGATCATCTTGAGAGCCGGCGGCTCAGGTTTATCGCGGCGCTCCGTTAAACTCGCTTACTGCGTCGAACATCGCCAGGATGTTGGCGACCGGTGTTCCCGCCTGCACATTATGGATGGTGTTGAACACAAATCCGCCGCGCGGGGCGAAGATTTCACAGCGCCCCAATACCTGCTTGCGCACCTGGCCGGGCGATCCGAACGGCAGCGTTTGCTGGGTATCTACACCGCCGCCCCAGAAGGTGAGGCGATCGCCGTAGCGCGCCTTTAGTTCGGCGGCGTCCATGCCCACGGCCGAGCATTGCACCGGGTTCAGAATCTCGAACCCGGCCTCGATGAAAGAGGGAAGGAAGCGCGCCACCGAGCCGCAAGAGTGCTTGAAGCAACTCCATCGGGTGTTCTTGTGAATCCAGTCGAGCAGGCGCTTGTAGTATGGGAAATACAGCTCGCGGAACGTCTGGGCGGAGCAGAAGGACGAAGTTTGGGAGCCAAAATCGGTTCCGCAGATGAAGACTGCATCCACCGCGCCGCCCACCGCGGCGTGAATCCGCGCGAGGTTGCCAATGGCAATCTCGCATTGCCCCTGGAAGATCCGGTGGATGTACTCCCGCCGGTTGCTGGTGGCCATGTACCACTCGGCCACGTCGCGGATTCCCTTGGGATGCTTCAGGAACGGGGCTGGAACCAGGGCGATGTCGCCGAACGCCGTACCGCCGAAGTTGGCCATCACCGCGCGTCCGGTGGCCGAGGCGCGCTCCACTTCCTGGCGAAAGTACTGCACGTCCTCGTCCCCGATGGGAGCGAATTCCTCGAGGTTATCGTCGGGATTCAGCCGGTCCTCGTCAATGGGCGGCTGGCGCACGATGGCGTCGAAGAAATAGCCATCGCGCGGCATGCGGCCGCTGGGCGCGACGCTCGTGTCGCCCTGGGGATAGATCAGAGTGTCGCCGCTCGAATCCACAATGACCCGGAAATCCTCCGAGACCAGCACTTCGAGGCCATCCGGCATGCGCCAGGGCTTCCAATCGTGGTTGGAGAAGCCGAACATGGTTTTGCGGGGGAACACGCCTTCGACGTCAAGCCCCAGGGCGGTTTGCAGATCCTCTTCCAACAAACCGAGCATCTGGTATGGCTCGTGGATCTTGACCGGCCGATTCTCCAGTCCGAAGTGACGGCGGAGCGCCGAAACGCAAGTGGCATGCATCCCGGTGACGCCGGTGCTGCCGAAATCGATCGGCACACGGTCCGGCTGGCGATGGTTCAGTGCGGCTAGGACTCGCTCTTTCCTGGTCATGGGACACTCCGGTGCGAGACTCCGTTGAATTCATGCACGGCATCCAGCATGGCGACGATGTTCTCCACCGGCGTGCCGGCCTGCAGGTTGTGAATCGCGTTGAACACGAAACCGCCGCCGGGCGCGAAGATTTCGCAGCGGCGCAACACTTCCTCCCGCACCTCTCGCGGGGCGCCGAAAGGCAGGGTCTTCTGCGTATCCACGCCCCCACCCCAAAACACCAGGCGAGAACCGTACTTGCGCTTCAGCCCGGCCGGCTCCATGCCGGCCGCCGAACACTGCACCGGGTTGACGATATCGAACCCGGCTTCGATGAAGCTCTCGAGAAACCGCTCCACGCTCCCACAGGAATGTTTGAAGCATTTCCAGGCGGTATTGGCGTGCACCCAGCCGTTGACGCGCTGGTAGTAGGGGAGCCACAGCTCGCGGAAGGTGGCGACGGAACAGAACGCCGAAGTCTGCGTGCCGAAATCCGTGCCGCAGACAAACAGGCAGTCCACCGCGTCGCCGATGCGGGCGCGGACGCGCGCCAGGTTGGCGATGCCGATTTCGCACTGGCGCTCGAAGACGCGGTGGATGTAGCCGCGCCGCGTCCGCGTCGACATGTACCACTCCGCGACGTCGCGGATGCCCTTCGGGTTTTTCAGAGACGGCGCGGGAACGAGCGCGATGTCGCCGAACGACGTGCCGCCGAAGCTCCCCACCACGCCACGGCCGCTCGCGGCCGCGGCGGCCACGGAGCGCTCGATATGGGCCAGATCTTCTTCGGAAATCGGCGCGAACTCCTCCAGGTTGTCCGCCGGGTCGAGTTTCTCATCGTCGATTTCGGGCTGCCGGATGATGTTGTCGAAGAAGGCGCCGCCCACCGTCGTGCGCCCGCTCGGGGCCGCCGCTTCGTCGCCCTGGGGATAGATCAGAATGTCGCCATTGGGCTCCATTCTGGTTCGGAAATCGCCGGGCACGAGCACATCCAGGCCGTGGAAATTCCACTCTTTCCAGTCCGCGGCGGGAAAGCCGAATTTCGTCTTGCGAGGAAACACGCCGGTGACATCGAGCCCCATCGCCGCGCGCAGATCGTCCTCCACCAGACCCAGCATCTGACCGGGTTCGTGTACCTTCACTGGCCCCGGGGTTAACCCATAGTAGTCGTGCAAGGCCGCCACGCAACTGACGTGGACGCCGGTCACCGACGTGCTTCCGAAATCCAACGGAATCCGATCCGGTTCGCGGTGGGCCAAGGCGCTGCGCAACCTGTCGCGCGAGGTGACGCTGATTTTACTCAACAGGCGATTTATATCACGACTCGACGCTACGGACGGGCCGCGGCGATATCGAAGCGCACTGTCCCACTAAGAGGAGTGTTCCGCGATGAGCCTCCCACGAAGACCTTATACTCGCCCGGCAGGAGATCCCAATCGTCCTTATCCACGTTGAAGATGGAAAGGTGCAGGGGATCGACCTTCAGGGTGACGACTTGGCTCTCACCGGCGGCCAGTAGAATCTTATCCCAAGCCACCAGGCGCTTCGGCGGCTCACCCGCGTTTGGGGGCAACGAAACGTAGACCTGCGCGACCTCCGCGCCGGCCGTTTTGCCGGTGTTCCTGACGTTGAAGGTCACTGTCAGGTTCCGACCGGACGCGGCGGCCTTGATCCGTGAGTAGGAGAAGGTGGTGTACGAAAGGCCGAAGCCGAACGGGAACAACGGCTCCTTATTCTCCGCGTCGAACCACTTATAACCAGTCTTCAGACCCTCTGTATAGTCGACATCGAAGGGCGCGGGTCCGCGGCCGCCGCCCCGGCCCGCGGGCGCGGTCTGAGAAGGCTGGGCCGAAGATCCCGGGAGAACCGGATGAGGCAGGTCGGCCTCGCTCTTGGGGAAGGTGACGGGCAACTTGCCCGACGGGTTGACGGAGCCGAACAGAATGTTGGCGGTAGCCTCGGCGCCGCGAATGCCCGGATACCAGACCTCCAGGACACCGCTCACCTTATCGATCCAAGGCATGGTCACAGGACCGCCGGTCTCCAGGACGACGATGGTGTGCGGATTGGCCGCTGCGATCTGAGTGACGAGCTGGTCCTGGTTATCGGGCAGCGAAAGGCTCGTCACGTCGCGGCCCTCGGACGTGTGCTGGTTCACAAACACGATCACCACTTCCGACGCCGCGGCCAGTTTTGCAGCCGAGATGGGGTCCGTGCCCGCGTCGTAGTTCACCTTGGCCTGGGCCGCTTTTTCGCGGATCGCCTTCAAAGGCGCGGAGGGATGCCATACGGGACCGCGGCCCGGAACGGGATTGCCGCCAGCCGCATCCACCTGGTCGGAACCGCCTCCGGAGAGAACTCCCACATCGGCGTGCGACCCGATGACCGCGATCGACTTGATGACGCCCGCCTTCAGCGGCAGTTGCCCGCCGGCGTTCTTGAGCAGCACGGCGCTCCGCTCGGCGACCCGCTGCGCCACTTCGGCTCCAGTGAACGGATTGACCGGGTGCGCGGAGGGAGGATTATCGAAGATCCCAAGGGCAAACTCGGTCCGCAAGATCCGGTGGATCATGTCATTCAGGCGGGACATGGGAACTTCGCCCTTCTCCAGGGCCGTCTTGAGGGCATCGCCGAAGTACCTGCCGGTGGGCATTTCCTGATCGAATCCGGCGAGAGCGGAGGGAACCGCGCTGTGGGCGGCGCCCCAGTCCGACATGACCCAGCCTTCGTATCCCCACGCTCTCTTCAGGACGTCGTTCAGCAGGTAGGGACTCTCGCAAGCGTATACGCCATTGAGTTTGCTGTACGCGCACATCACCGTCCCCACGTTTGATTCCTTTATGGCGATTTCAAATGCCAGCAGATCGGTCTCGCGCAGGGAGCGCCGGTCCAGGTTGGCGCTGTAAATGGTGCGGCCATTCTCTTGATCGTTGACGGCATAGCGGTTGATATTGCCGATGACCAGTTGGTCCTGGGTTCCCTTCAGTGCGTGGCCGAGCATCTCGCCGATCGCGATGGGGTCTTCGCTCCAGCACTCGAAGTTGCGGCCGTTGCGCGGTTCGCGGATGAGATTGGCGGTTCCGCCAAGGGACACGTTGAAACCCAAGTCGCGGGTCTCTTTGCCGATCAGCGCCCCGTACTCATAAGCCAACTTCACGTCCCAGGTGGCGCCGGCCGCGAGCGACGAAGGCAACGCCGTGGCATAGCGGCCCCTCCGCCCGGTGTTGGCCACCCCGGATCTGCCATCGGTCATCTGGAAATCGGGGATTCCCAATCGGGGAATGCCTGGAATGAAGCCCGCTCCGCCCAGCGACTGCGCGGGCTGGGGGGTAGTCTGCCCCGAGTAAGAAGCGCCCCCGTGGACCAAGCCCAGTTTCTCATCGAGGGTCATTTGCTCCATGACCAGGTCGGCGCGCCGGTCCGGCGGCAGACTCTTGTCCATCCAAGGACCCGTTGGCGGCTGTCCGCGGCCCTGCGCGAAAGCAGAAGGCAGCGCGGCGTTCAGAAGCATGACCGCGATCCCAACAATCATGAGTAAATTCCGCACCACTGTCCCGGAGGTTATCAAATTCGAAGCGTCCGTGGCGAAGCCGCCTCTTTTCGAACGCCCATTCCGGATGGTGGGTCACCTGCCAGCGCCTCCCGGTTCGGGACGGGCGCGGCGATCTCGCGCGATCTAGACAATGACGGCTGGGTCTATGCTGAACGGAACCCCGCGGGTCCAAAATGAAAATGGAAAGGAGCATTTCCCATGTCTGAAATTGCGTTCACGAGGCGAGGGCTGATAGGGGCCGCCGGAGCGGCGTGCCTCTCGGGCGCGGCCGGCCGCGCCGCCCCGAGGAGCGCGTGGCCGCTCAGGGAAGGCAGCGCCACGCCCAAGCTCTGCATGTTGTCGGGACCCACCGCCGACGAGCGCGCCATGCGCCGCATCACCCAGCTCGGCGTCAACCACGCGATCATGAGCGGGCCGCGCCTTCCCTGGGAGGAAGCCCAGCTCCGGCAAATCATGGAGCGCTTTCAAAAGGGAGGGCTCACGGTCTCCAACATGATGATTGACGGCTTCCCGAACACGATTTACGGGAAGGCAGGTAGGGACCGGGAGATCGAGAACATTCAGAAATCGATCCGCGCCGCCGGCCGCGCCGGTCTCCCGGTGATCGAATACAACTTCTATGCGCACCGCGCTACCGAAGGCTATTTCGACGAAATTGGCCGGGGCGGCGCGGGGATGCTCTCGTTCGACTACGACAAGATTAAGGACCTGCCGCCCCTGCCGGAAGAGGGGGCGCACAGCATCGATGAGATGTGGGCCAATGTCACCTACTTCTTGAAAGCGGTGGTTCCGGTGGCAGCCGAGTCGCGCGTGCGGCTGGCGCTGCATCCCAACGACCCGCCCGCGCCCATCAGCCGGGGTTCCGGGCAGATCATGGGCAGCGTGGAGGGTTGGCAGCGGCTGGTAAGCATCGTGCCGAGCCCGTACAACGGCATTACCTTCGATTGCGGCGTGACGCGTGAGATGGGTCACGACCCAGTGGAGGTCTGCCGCTATTTTTCCAAGCGCGACTGCATCAACCACGTGCATTTCCGCAATGTGGTCATGCGCAAGCCGCGCGAGAAGTACACGGAAGTCTTCCCGGACGAGGGCGAGGTCGACATGGCCGCGGTGATGAAGGAACTGGTCCGGCAGAAATACTCGCGGCTGATCTATCCTGAGCACCCGCGTGGTCTGGACTACGACCGTGAACGCGAAGGCAGCGGAGATTACGCCGGGTGGGTGTTCAACGTGGGATACGCCCGGGCAATGCTGCAGGGGGCGCTGGACGTCTGAAGGGGGGGCGCGCCGGCAGTCGTTCCGAACGCTACTCCAGCGCGAACCGTCGCGCGTCCCGGAACCGCTCCCGTCCGCCCTTCGCCGCGGTCAGTTCCAGTGGCTCACCGATTGCCACAGCAGCCTTGCGTGGAATAAGCTGGTTGCGGACATCTTCATCCTGTATCAGAAGCCGTGGAGCCGGATATGCGAATCAAGTCCATCTGTCTGCTCTTTCTCCTCGCCCCACCGCTGCGCTTTGCGCACGCGCAAGGCGCCGTGCCCACGTTCCAGCACGCCGCCGGCCAGGGCGCCTATACTCTCGCCGGCAGCGATCCGGCGCAGGGCGGCGCCACCACTATCCCCACAGTGCTTGTTCCTATCACGCTCTCCTTTGACGCGAAGAAGATCGCCGGCAAGCCCTTCATCATGGACGCGGCGCCAGACGTACCACGCGTCCTCCGCTCGCCCGTCTTCTCCAGGTTCGCCTTCCCCTCCGGCGGCGCCACGCAGTACGCCGACGCCATGCTGCGCGCCACCTTCCCCAAGGCTGACGGGTGGCATACGCTGCTCGGCAAGCCAGAGGTGAAGCCCGTGAAGATCACCGTCCCCGTTGGCTGCGGCTACGTCCTCACCTCGAAGAGGACCGGTGGTTCCTTCGCTGTGGTTGACGTCGAGTTTCTGCAAAAGGAGCTCTTCAAGCAACTTCCCAAACAGGCAGGCAAGCTCGTCATCGGCATGACGCATAACACCACTTACTACGCCGACGGCGACGCAACGGAGTGCTGCTCCTGGGGAACGCACGGCGTCGACTCCGCCACTGAGAACTCCTTCGTGCTCGGCACGTACCTCCATGCCGCGCCCGCCGTCGTCGAAGACGGCGACGTGCAACCGCTCACCCAGCAACTCGCGGAGTTCATCAACGATCCGCTGCACGATCCCCTGCTCCACGGGCGCAACGCCAAGGCTCCGGGAAACACCTTTCCCGGCTGGATGCGTCCGGCCTCGATGCGCCCGGGAGATCAGGGCGGCTGCGGTGGCACGGGCGTCGCTTCCGCCTACTACCTTCTCGAACCCACGAATACGAATCTCAAGAACAACATTCCTGCATCGAAGGCCTTTGTCGCCAGTGTAAATGGAACCTCCTATCACCTGCAGAATGTAGCCCTACTGACCTGGTATACCGGCGTCTGGGAAGGCCTCGGCGATACTTACAGCTTCCCGGACGCGCAGGCGCTCCCGGAGCCCGCCAAGCCGTGCCCGGCGCGTGGCAGAGGTTTTGGCGCAGGCGGCGCATCCGGACCTCCCAAGCCCACGGTCGCGGCGGTCCCGATGAGCGGCCCGCATAACGGCCATCGGCTAATCGGCTACTGGGCCGGCTACGGCGGCCCGGGTTCCACCATCCCGCTCCGGGAAGTTTCGCCGCAGTGGGACGTCATCATCGTCGCCTTCTCCACGCCGGATCAGAAAGCGCCGGAAGGGACGATGCAGTTCCGCACGCCCGCGGGTCTTGATCCGGAACAGTTCAAGGCCGACATTGCCTACTTGAAGCGCCAAGGCAAGAAGGTCATGATTTCCCTCGGTGGAGGCGGCCAGCACTTCACGCTCGCCGATCCGAAGCGCGTCCCGGACTTCGTCTCCTCAGTCGCCGGCATCGTCGCCGAGTACGGTTTCGACGGAATCGACATGGACTTCGAAAGCCCGTCTCTCTCGATCGACCCCGGAGACACGGACTTCAAGCATCCCGCCACGCCATCTATCGTGAACCTTATCTCGGCCCTGCGCCAGTTGCGCGATCACTTCGGTCCCTCCTTCATGATCAGCCTCGTGCCCGAAGGTACCCAGATTCCCTCTGGGTACCCCAGCTATGGCGGCCAGTTCGGCTCCTATTTGGCCATCACCTACGCCATCCGCGACATCCTTTCCTTCATTGATGTGCAGGACTACAACACCCCGCCGCTTGAAGGTCTCGACGGCGAGATCTATCAGCCCGGCTCCGTGGACTATCACGCCGCCATGACAGAACTCCTGCTGCACGGCTTCAGCGTCGGGGGCGATCCCAAGCGTTTCTTCCCGCCGATGCCGGCCGATAAGGTCGCTGTCGGCTTCCTCACCGGAGACACAACCCCCGGAATCGTCAGTCAGGCTATGGACTACATCATCACGGGCAAGGCCCCCGCCGGGACTAGGTACAAGCTGCGCGAGCCCACCGGCTACTCCGACTTGATCGGCGCCATGTTCTGGACCATCGACGCCGACCGCCGTGGCAACTACAATTTCTCCAACGTCGTCGGCCCCGAACTTCATAGCTATCCGGCAAGTAAGTAGTCGTAGGGCGGCAGCGAGGAAGCGCCGGCTGTCTCCGAGGCGTCTGGTTATGCGGTCGTTCGGAAAATGGCGACACGGCCCTCGATGCACCGTAGCTCGGGTTGACAGGCGGAAGCGCCTGTCCCACATCGGAGGGTGGAGTGTGAGATATGCGGATTAACCGTCAGTAGCGGTAGCGATTAGGGGTCGTCCCTATTGCCATGGGTGCTCGTACCTCGGGCAGGTGACGCAGTGGTCTTCGAAAGCGGCGCGCGTAGCGGTGGGTGAGAAGCTATTCCTTTCTTTGGGACCCTACGCGGATGGTAATCTCGGCCGTACGGGACTTTCCGCCGGCGTCCACCGCGCGGGCGGCGATGGTGTGGACCCCCGGGCCCAAATCGGTGAAGGTATACTCGAACGGTTCCTGGCGGGCGACGAACAAGACCTTGCCGCCGATGCAAAACTCGACCCGGTCGATCTTCCCATTCGGGTCGGACGCCTTCACCAGCGCCGCCACCGGCGCGGCGTACTCCCGATCAAGCGGGAGAGGCCGGACAAATCGCACGTTGGGAGGAATGTCGCCGTTGTTCGATTGGGCGTAGAACCAGTCCCTCAGCTCGGGAATCTGCTGCGTCTTTTCCTGCACTCCGCCATGGTTGGTACTGGGAAAGATAGTGAACCGCGGGTTCACGCCCGTTACCCACGTCGCTGCCCCTTGCGGATCTCCGTTAGCTGCCCGAATCCGCGACACATTGGCCGTGAGTTGTTCCAGGCTGTTGGCGCTGTCCTCAATGCCGATGGTGGCCCAGATAGGCGTATTCTTGAGCACTTCGGGATCGAGCGCGCCTCCGGCGGCTGCCTGCGGGTTGGCGGCCGCGAAAAAACCGGGCCGCTGCTGCAGGTAATTCCAGATTCCCGCGCCGCCCATCGAGAAACCCATCAGGTATATGCGCTGCGGGTCAATGGGAAACTCTTTTAGCAGCCCGTCGATGATGTCGAAGACCGCCTGGCGCCGCGCTGGTCCGCTCCATCCGCCGGTTCCGCCCACCGGCGCAAACAGGAAGGTGGGCTCCCGCTGCACGTCGCGGTCGTATTCGTGCCACCATTGCAGGCCGCTTTCTTTCAGAATCCTCTCGTGTGTGATGCACTCGTCGCAACTGCCGTGCAGGTAGACGGCCAGCGGGTATTTGCGGCCCGGTTCCAGATTCCGCGGCACGTACACCACATGTTTTAATGTCTCACCGCCGGAACTTGTGTGTTCGCGGAATTGAAACTCCCTGGGATGGGGACCGGTCTGAGCCAGAGCCGGGCCGCAGGCAAAGCCGATCAGGCCTGCAAACAGAAGACTCGCCATTTGGAACGTTCTCGATTGCGGATTCATAGATGCCGTGGTCCTCTCGTTTTCGGATTCTTCTCCATTTTGGGACAGGTACAGCCGCGCGTCGACCGGCCCCTTCGATGATCACCACTATAGTTCAAGGCCGCCCGAGGCGCCGACGGCTACACCTCGAAAGCGCGGCGCACAGCATGATTCCACACTGGCGGTCCATCTCCAGTAAAATGGACGCAGAATGAGTATGGCCCGTGCGGATGCCGGAGGCGCCGCCCTATCGGCACGCCATCGCCCTCAAAATCGCGAGAACGTAAACCCGACGTTGGATGGAAAAGCCAAAATGGAAATCTTCGGTAAGAATCCCATGAAGACCTTTGCGCAAATCCTCATGCCGCTGCTGTTGGTGAGCATCCTTCCGGCCCAGGAACGGCCGTGGCAGCGAATCTCCGATCCCGCCGCCGCGCAACTCGCGGCGGAATTCGCCTCGCCGCCCTCGGAATACAGCTCGCAATTCGACTGGGGCTTCAGCGACAAGCTCACCCGCGAAGCCATGGGAGCCATCCTCGACCATGCCAAATCGCTGGGCGTAATGGGTGCTTTCGTCGAGCCCAAGGTCGGCGCCTCCCCCTACCTCTCCGCCGGCTACTTCCAGGCAGTGAAGATTCTGGTGGAGGAGGCCAGGAAACGCGATATGCATCTGTGGTTCGACGATGACGGCGGATATCCCTCCGGGTTTGCCGGCGGCAAATTCACCAACGAGCGCCCGGACTTGCGCATGCAGGCCCTGGCTTCTCCACAGCGCGTCCCGGTCTCCGCCGGCCAGCAGTACTCCTACCAGCTCGATCCTCGAACCATCTGCGTACTGGCTGTCAACCTCGACACCGGCGCCACGCAGGCGCTCGATAGTTCGTCGGGGACCGTGAACTGGAGGGCGCCCGCGGGCAACTGGGAAATCGTTCTGCCCCGCTCCCAGTTCCGCTCCGGCCCCACGCGCTCGGCCAACAACCAGACCGGCGCGAAGGACGGCACGCACTCGCTCATGGATTACCTGAATCCCGAGGCGGACAAACTCTTCGTCGAGTGGACCTTCGATGCCTATAAGCAGGCCGTCGGCGACGAATTCGGAAAAACGGTCCTGGGCTTCCGGGGCGACGAGCCGGCCTTCGGCTTCAACCCCTGGTCGCCCGCGCTCCTGGCCGAGTTCCAGAAGCGCAAAGGTTACGACTTGCGTCCCTACCTGGCGAAGATCGCCGCCATCAGTATCGGCGGGCGCGGATCCACTGCGCCACCGAGCGTCAATCTCGACGAGAGCCACCGGGTGTATGCGGACTATTCCGACGTGTGGTCCGATCTCTTTGGCGAGAACTTCTTCGGCGCGGAAGGCAAATGGTGCTCCCAGAATCATGTCGAGATGCAAACCCACATCGAACACGAGGAAATCCTGCCGCAGCTCGCCATCGCCGACGGCGATTTCTTCAAGTGCATGCGCGGGATCCAGGTGCCCGGCGTGGACACGATCTGGCACCAGATCTGGCACGATGTGGTGGCCGATTTTCCCAAGCTGGCCTCCTCGGCGGCGCATCTGAACGGGCGCCCGCGAGCGATGACCGAGGCTTTTGCGGCCTATAATCCGCAACCCGACTTCAAGGAAGCCGGGTGGATTCTCAATCACCTTCTGGTCGAAGGCATCAGCCGCATCGAATACATGGGCATGGGCGGAGCAGGGCCGGGCCGCGGCTTTTACAGCGATCCCGGCTTTCCCGCGCTCTCCGCCCATGTCAACCGTGCCGGCTACGTGCTCGGTGAAGGCCGCCCCACCGCGCAAATCGGCGTTTATATTCCTTCGAGCAGCTTCTGGTTCAACGACTCCGCCGCGAACACCGCCTTCCTAGCCATCGTCCACCAGCTCCTCCAGCGCCAGCGCGACCTCGACTACGTGGACGAATACGCACTGTCGAAAACGCTCAAGCTCGATGGGCGGGACTTGGTCAACTTGAGTGGGCAGGCTTATCGCGCCATTTTGATTCCGCCGGTGGACGCGATCTCCCGTGCCGCGTTGGACAACCTGCGCGCCTTCGCCAAGGCCGGCGGCAAGGTCGTCTTTTTCGGAAGCGCGCCCAAGCTGGTCATGGACAAGAACTTTCTCACGGCTACCGGGCCCGCCGACATAAGCTGGGCTACGCTCGAACCGGCGCTCGAAATCACTCCCCAAGTTCTGGCAGCCCTGCCCGCGCCAGACGTTGCGACCGACCAGGCCACGACGTGGCTCAAGTATAATCACCGCCGCCTGAAGGACGCCGACCTGTACTTCTTCTTCAACGAAGGCGAGCAACCGTTGTCGCTAAAGACGACCGTCGCCAACAGCGGCACGGCGAAGCAGGCGCAACAGTGGGACACTACCAGCGGGAAAATCGCGCCTTGGGCCGGCGCCACATTCGCCTACGGCAAAACTACGCTCCCGCTTGAACTCGAGCCCTGGGGCACGAAGATCGTGGTAATCAACTCCAAGTAGATGAAGACAGCTCCCTGCCGCCGCTGAAGCCAGGCCGCCGACTCTGAGTCAGTTCTCCGCCGCCGCAGCCAAACAGCCGCTTCACGCATCGGATAAGGAACACGCACATGAAGACCCGCCTTCTTACCGTACTAGCGGCGCTCTCGCTGCTCTACGCGGCAACCAAGAAGAACAGCCCCCCTTTCGGAGCAGACTGGCCGGCTTACGGAGGAGGCTCGCTGGACATCCGCTACTCGAGTCTGAAGCAGATCAACCGCTCGAATGTCGCCAAACTGCAGGTGGCCTGGAGCTACGACGCGGCCGATGGATCGGGCGCCACGGAGACCCAGCCCATTGTGGTAGACGGGGTTCTGTTCGGCCTTACCCCCAGGCACAAAGTCGTGGCGCTGGACGCCGCCACGGGGAAGCTGCTGTGGCGGTTCGATTCGGGCGTCGTGGGGCGGGGAGCCAATCGCGGGGTCGCCTATTGGGCTTCCGGGAGCGACCGGCGCATATTCGCATCGGTTCAGAGTTACGTGTATGCGATTGACGCCTCCACGGGCAAACTCATCGCCAGCTTCGGCAAGGAAGGGCGGATCGATCTTCGCGAGGATCTGGGCCGCGATCCCGCAAGACAATCCATCGCCCTGACGAGTCCGGGGATCGTCTATAAGGACCTGCTCATTTACGGGGACCGGACTCCCGAATCCCTTCCCGCGCCGCCCGGGGATATTCGGGCCTACGATGTCAGGACCGGCAAGCCGCGGTGGACGTTTCACACCATCCCCCACCCTGGCGAATATGGGTACGAAACCTGGCCGAAAGACGCCTGGACCTACACGGGCGCGGCAAACAACTGGGCGGGCATGGCGGTGGACGAGAAGCGCGGCATCGTGTACGTTCCGACCGGCTGCGCCGCCAGCGATTTCTATGGGGCGGACCGTATTGGCGACGACCTTTTCGGCAACACGCTTCTGGCTCTCAACGCGGCTACCGGCGAGCGGATCTGGCATTTTCAGGCCGTCAAGCACGACCTGTGGGACCGCGATTTTCCCTCTCCGCCGAGCCTGGTCACGGTGAAACGGCGCGGCAAGAACATCGACGCCGTGGCGCAGACCACCAAGCAAGGCTGGGTGTACCTGTTTGACCGCGCCACCGGCCAGCCGCTGTTCCCAATCGAATCCCGGAAATACCCGCCGAGCACGGTTCCGGGTGAGGTCGCTTCGGGAACGCAGCCTTTGCCGGTGACGCCGGCGCCGTTTGCCAGGCAATTGCTGACCGAGGATATGCTGACCAACCGCACGCCGGAAGCGCACCAGTGGGCCCTGGAACATTTCCGGACCTTCCGCAGCGAAGGGCAGTTCGTGCCGCTTAGCGTGGCGAAAGAGACCGTGGTGTTCCCCGGGTTCGATGGCGGCGCCGAATGGGGCGGCTCCGCGTTCGACCCCGAGACGGGCCTGTTGTACGTCAACGCCAACGATCTGGCCTGGACATCGAGTCTCGCCGAGAACGGAACCGGCAGCTTCGGCCGGCAACTGTACTTGAGGGATTGCGCGGGCTGCCACGGTGACAATATGGCCGGCGCCCCGCCTCAGATTCCTTCGCTGACCGGCATCGGGGCCAAGCGCAGCCGGGACGAAATCACGGGCGTGATCCGGCAAGGCGCGGGCCGGATGCCGTCGTTCCCGGACCTCAGCCAGACGGACCTGACGGCGTTGGCGCAGTTCCTCTCCGGCGGCGAAAACACGCAACCAGCGGGCGTGGGCCCCGCCAGAGCCGCGGCGTCTTATCGCTTCACCGGATACCACAAGTTTCTCGACCCCGAGGGCTACCCCGCAGTGGCGCCTCCCTGGGGTACGCTCAGCGCCATCAACCTCAACACCGGCGAGTACGCCTGGCGAATTCCGCTGGGCGAGTATCCCGAACTTGCCGCGAAAGGCATGAAAGACACCGGCACGGAGAACTATGGCGGACCTATAGTGACCGCCGGCGGTCTGGTCTTCATCGCCGCAACGGACTTCGACAAGGAGTTTCGGGCTTTCGACAAGCTCACCGGCAAGTTGCTTTGGGAGGCCACGCTTCCGTTGGCCGGAAACGCCACGCCCGCAATCTATGAAGCCGGCGGCCGACAATACGTCGTAATCTTAGCGACCGGCGGCAAAGGAAAGGCGGGCGATCCCAGCGGCGGCATCTACGTGGCCTTCGCGCTGCCCGAGACGGGCGCGCGGAGCGGAAGCAAGAGGTAGCCCGAAGGGAACGCTGGATTCCGTTCCCCCGAGTTCTGCATCCTTATCCCCAATGTGACATCTGGGCGCCGAGGGTGTTGCCAGCGCATCCGGACGCGACTCTGGCAGCCAAGCCCCGACCTGTGTCGCTTTCGCCTCCAGCGTCACACGCTAGAATCTTGACATGGTGCTCACGGAGACGTGCGATTACATGCCTAGGCCGCTGATCGAAGGTCTGGCCAACAGACACATACCGAACGGGCTGCAATTGGCCTTCCTGGCAGCATTCTGCGCGGCTGCCTCACTGCCGGCGACGGCCGCTTCGCCGCAGAGCCCCCGGCCTGCCATCGCGGCGCCCAACGCGAGCGCTATTGAGGCGAGCAAATCGGGCGGAAGCGATATTCCCTCGACTTTCACCGTCCCCACCACCGGCCACGATTACGTGAAACGCGAGGTGATGATCCCCATGCGCGATGGCGTGAAGTTGCACACCGTGATTGTCGTGCCCAAAGGAGCGAAAAGCGCGCCGATGCTTCTGACTCGCACACCTTACGACGCCTCCAAACGCGCGGCGCGCAACGAGAGTCCGCACATGCTCGCGGAGATGCCGCAGGGGGACGAAGTTTTCGTCGCGGACGGCTACATCCGGGTATTCCAGGACGTCCGCGGCAAGTACAAATCGCAAGGCGAGTATGTGATGACGCGCCCGGTCCGCGGCCCGCTGAACCTCACTACGACCGACCATGCGACGGACGCCTACGACACTATCGACTGGCTGGTGAAGAACACGCCGGAATCGAATGGCCGCGTGGGCATGATCGGCTCGTCGTACGAGGGCTTCACCGTCGTCATGGCGCTGATCGAGCCGCACCCGGCGCTGAAGGTAGCTGCGCCGGAGAGCCCTATGGTGGATGGCTGGATGGGCGACGACTGGTTCCACTACGGCGCTTTCCGCCAGACCAACTTCGACTACACCTCCTACCAGACCTCCAAGCAGGACGGGGGCGAGGCAGTACTGCGCGACGCGTACGACGACTACGAGTCTTTCCGGCGGGCCGGCTCGGCCGGTGACTACGCGCGGGCACACGGTCTGGATCAACTGCCGTGGGCGCTGCGGATGATGGAGCACCCCGCCTACGACGAATTCTGGCAAAGCCAGGCGCTCGACAAACTGGTGGCCCAACAGCCGTCACAGGTACCCACCATGTGGGTTCAGGGCCTGTGGGACCAGGAAGACATGTGGGGCGCGATTCACTGCTACCTGGCCCTGAAGGCTAAGGGACAGGTGGATCACAACTACCTGGTGATGGGGCCGTGGCGGCACAGCCAGGTGAACTACGACGGCTACAGTCTCGGGCCGTTGAAGTGGGATGGTGACACCGCCCTGCAATTCCGCCGCGATGTGCTGAAGCCATTCTTCGATCAGTACCTGAAGACCGGGGCGCCCAAGGTCGAGACCCCGCCCGTTTTCATCTACAACACCGGCGACAATCGCTGGGATCGTCTCAAGAGCTGGCCGCCGGCGTGCGAGGCGGGGTGCGCCGCGCCCATGAAGCCCCTCTACTTGCAGGCCTCTTTCGGCCTGGGATTCGATCAGCCGTCCGGCGCGGAGGCCGCCTCTGATGTCTATGTCTCCGACCCCGCCAAGCCGGTGCCTTACATCCCGCGGCCGGTGCGCTTCTCCGACTCCGCCCGCTGGCAGCAGTGGCTGGTGGCCGACCAGCGCACGGTGGCCGACCGGACAGACGTGCTGACCTACCAGACGCCCGTGCTGGCCGTTCCGGTGCGGATCGGCGGCGCGCCGGTCGCCAACTTGTTCGCCTCCACCACGGGCACGGACTCCGACTGGATGGTGAAGCTGATCGACGTATTTCCAGATGAGGTCCCGGGCCAGCCGGAGATGGGCGGCTATCAACTGGCGGTGTCGATGGACATCTTCCGGGGCCGTTACCGCGAGAGTTTTGAACACCCCTCAGCGATCCCGGCCGGCCAACCGCAGCGCTATCATTTCGTGCTTCCGACCGCCAACCACGTTTTCCTGCCGGGTCACCGGATCATGGTGCAGATCCAGTCGAGCTGCTTCCCGCTCTATGATCGGAACCCACAGACGTACGTCGAGAACATCTTTTTCGCCAAGCCGGCGGACTACGCGAAGGCGACGCAATCCGTCTTTCGCTCAGCAGCGCAACCCAGTGCCGTGTGGCTGCCAGTGACGCCATAGGAGCGAGCTGCGGGCCGCCAAGACCTTCGCCGGCTGCCCTTAGGCGCGGTAGTACATGGGGAAATGCCGTGTGACGGCGATCCCGCGGCGGTGCTCAATGGATATAAGGTGTTTTCTATTATTTGTGCACTTTGGCCCGAATCCCGCGAGCATCTGCCGGGGTCTTCCCCTTCAGCCGGGCAAGATTGTGAGCCATGGCAGCATGGATGAGATTCTTCAGAGCGCGCTCATTGATTCTGTCGCCCTCGTAGAGATCAATCGCTCGCCACCTATTGCCTTCAAGGCCGGCGTTGAAGAGCTTGTCCGGGTCTGGAAGGCTTGCCCCTTGAGCAAAGGTCAGTTTTACCTTATTCTTGTGAGCGTTACCCACTACAATTAGTCCACCGTGAGACCAACACGGACTGCCCATCCATTTCCATTCCTCGATTATCTCGGGGTCAGCATCATGAATGATTTTGCGAAGGTTGGCAAGCATTTTGCCGCGCCAGTCCGTAAGGTCTGCGATTTGCTTGTCAATACGTTCGGATGGGTTCATTGACGGTGCACACCACGCTCAAGGCGTCCAATGCTTACAAACCAGGATTTCCATTTGGCTCCTGAATTGAATTGAGTTTATCACAGACCGCCGCAACGGGTTGGTTGCTTAATGGAGTGAACCCCAAAGCCCAAAACGCCGGCTGGAAGGCCGGCGGCAAGATGAAATCCTGGCCCCACTTGAGGCCGCTTTGGGTATATTGGAAGTGCGCGCGGGCCGTGTGGGACAAGGCTCCCGCGTGGTCAATCCGAGCGAGGATCGGAAGAGGTTTCCATGCTTATCGTTCACGTTTTTGTCCACCTCAAACCCGAGTTCATCGAAGCATTCCGACAAGCCACCATCGAGAACGCCGCCAAGAGCGTGCGCGAGCCCGGCATCGCGCGTTTCGATGTCTTACAGCAGGCCGGCGATCCCTCGCGTTTTACGCTGGTGGAAGTCTATCGCGACGCCGATGCCCCGGCCCGCCACAGGGAGACCGCTCACTACCAGGCCTGGGCCGCGCAGGTGGTGGAAATGATGGCCGAGCCGCGCACTCGCACCGTCTACGCCAACGTCTTCCCGCCGGAGGGGGGTTGGTAAGCGGCCATGAGTTTTGAATTCGCAACGGCCGCGCGCATCCTGTTCGGTCCCGGCGTTTCGAGCCAGGTGGCGCACGCGGCCGCCGCCATGGGCAGCCGCGCTCTGGTGGTCACCGGGGCCACGCCCGAACGCGCGGCGCCGATGGTCCGCCAACTGGAGGCTGCGGCCATCTCTTGCTCGCCGTTCCCGGTGGCCGGCGAACCTACCGTGGATCTGATTCGCGGCGGCGCCGAATACGCCCGCCGCGAGCGCTGCGAGTTGGTGGTCGCCATGGGCGGCGGCAGCGCGCTCGACGCCGGCAAAGCGCTGGCCGCCATGCTCGCCAATCCCGGCGATCCGCTCGATTACCTGGAAGTGATCGGCCGCGGGCAACCGCTGGCGCACGCCTCCGTTCCGTTTATCGCTATCCCCACCACCGCCGGAACGGGGACCGAGGTGACGCGCAACGCCGTGCTGGCCTCGCCCCAACATCGCGCCAAAGCCAGCCTGCGCAGCCCCGGTATGCTGCCGCGCCTGGCGGTGGTGGACCCCGAGCTGACGTACGATTTGCCGCGCCCCATCACCGCCGCCACCGGCCTCGATGCGCTCACCCAGCTTATCGAACCCTACACTTCGGTGCGCGCCAATCCGATGACGGACATGTTCTGCGTGGAAGGCATCCGCCGCGCCGAATGGGCGCTGCCGCGCGCCTGGGAGAACGGCGGCGACCGCGAGGCCCGCGCGGCCATGGCCTGGGTCAGCCTGCTGGGCGGCCTCTCCCTCGCCAATGCCGGCCTGGGCGCCGCGCACGGGTTCGCGGCCCCGGTGGGCGGCATGTTCCCCGCCCCGCACGGCGCGGTGTGCGCCGCCATCCTGCCGTATGCCATGGAGGTGAATGTGCGCGCGCTCGGCGTCCGCCAGCCCGAAAGCCCGGCTCTGGCCCGCTATGAAGAAATCGCGCGCCTGCTCACCGGCCGCCCGCAAGCCTCCGCGCGGGATGGCGTCCGCTGGGTGACGGACCTTTGCCTCCGTCTCGAGATTCCGCCCCTGCGGGCCTATGGCGTCCGCGCCGCCGATCTCCCCGATCTGGCGGCCAAGGCCGCCGGCGCCAGCAGCATGAAGGGCAACCCCATCGCGCTGACTCCGGACGAGCTGCACGAGATCATCTCACGAGCGCTTTGAAAGGAGGATCCTCGGTGAGCAGGTTCCAGCCCCCGCACACCGGGCAGCGATAGGTCTCGAACCACCGGGCGCGCCGGCGCACCTTGCACGTCTGGCGCACGTGCGCTTCGGAGTTCCCCGCGCCGCACCGCACGCAGACGTTCACCCACAGTTCCAACTCTTCGGGCAGCTCCACCTCTCCGAACCAGAATGCCCACCCGTAGCGGCTCAACTTTGTGCCGCGCCGCGCATCGATCCATCGCAGAATCCAGTTCAGGACCGCCAGGAACCGCTCGTTGCCGAAAGCGAACAAGGCGATCCGCTTGGGCGGCGGGGCGATGAAGTTGTGGGAATTCAGAAATGAGAGCGAAGTGTAGAGCGGCTGCGTGCACCGCCGGCGCAGGCCCGTGATGCGCCCCACCGGACCGGCCACGTCCTCCGGACGTCGGAAGGCGTTCACGTGCCCGCCGCCGCGCCCCAGCCATCGATAAATGCGGTCCGTGAGCGTGCCCGCGTCCGGGACCGTCACATACAGCGCGCCACCAGGCCCGATCACCCGCGCGATTTCGAGTAATACGGCATCGAGTTGTTCGAAGTGCTCCAGGCTATGATTGCTGACCACGAAATCGAACGAAGCGGCCGCAAAGGGCATGCGCGCGGCATCCGCGGCGACGTACACGCCGCCGCGGCGCGAGGCGGGGATAGAGTGATCCAGGCGGACCACCAGCAAATCGGTTCTCTCGAGCGGAAAACTCCCCGGCCCCGCGCCCAGATCGAGCACCGCCGAGCCAGCCGGCACCTTCCGCAGTAACTCCGTCATGATGGAGTCATCAGGCAACCTGTGGCGCAGTCACTTCACATACCTCGGCGCAACCCCCTCGCCCCAGGGATCGTATTCCGCCGCGAAACGCAAGCGGTCCGACACCGCGGGATGGTCGTACAGCCAGAATTCGACGAATGGGCTGGGGTCCGGGTCGTCAAGCGAAACCTCGCCCAAAATCTGAAACGCCCGCGCGGCCGCTTGCGGCGCATCCGGCACAATTCCGTGGATCGCTTCCAGGCCGTAAATATCGGCACTGTGCTCGAGCATGCGGCTGACAGAGTTCGTCAGCGGCTCCGCGGCGAAACTCAGTATCGCCACCGTGAGCATCAGCAATGGGAGGGACGCCCAATCCTCTACGCCCGCGATGCCCCACCGAACGCCCCAGCGAGCCGTCATCCAGGTCATGGCGTGGTAGCCGGCGTACAGCGCCACCAGCAGCAGCAGGCAAGTCCCCACAATGCCCAGAAAAATGTGATGCAGCACGTAGTGTCCCATCTCGTGGCCGAATACGAACAGCGTCTGGCTCTCGGTCATTTTCCGCAACGTGGTGTCCCACACCACCACGCGCTTGGAAGGGCCGACTCCCGTCACGTAAGCGTTCAACGAGTTCAGCTTTGCGCTGGCCTTCATCTCGAACATGCGGTCGTGGGGAATCGCCAACCCTCCGCGAGCCACCAACTTGTCGATCTGGGCAACCAGCGCCGGCTGCTTCTCAATCAGCGGATCGAACTTGTAGAACAGCGGCTCAATCGCCACCGGTTCTATGAACATCAGAAACACCACCATGGGGATGGCGGCCAGCCAGAAGTAGAACCACCAGCGCCGCGCACTGCGGCGAATCACGCCATATAGAATCCACGCCACGAACCCAACCAGTAGACACCCGATGAGCTCGCCCTTGGCCCAATCCCAGAACCACGAACCCCAACTCTGTATGGACTGTTCGTACTTCAGCGACAGATGCTGGCCGTAGATCGAAACGGGCAGGCCGAGGCCGTCCACCGCCAGCATTAGCAGGGGCGCGAAAATGTAGGCCTGCACGATGCGCCGGCGGGACGCCGCCCGCGCCCAGTTGCGGAATCGCGGCGCCAACCGCCATGCCAACACTCCCGCCAGAACCGCCAGGCCGTAAACGAAACCAACAAAGTGCAGCCAGTTGCGCGCGCGGGCGTAGTCAATCGCCTCGGCCAGTTTCTCCGGCGGCAGGGTGTAAGTCTCCACCTGCGGCGCCTGCTGGCGGACCTCAGGCTTCAGGGGCTCCAGTTGGGTTGGAGCCGAGACCTGGGCCCGCGTCACGGTCGCCA
>Ga0187851_10001561_pt1 | contig 21758 bp, 15 predicted proteins | sample June2016WEW_6_10_FD_132997 | JGI IMG/M metagenome (GOLD analysis project Ga0187851, IMG submission 132997) | Peatland microbial communities from SPRUCE experiment site at the Marcell Experimental Forest, Minnesota, USA - June2016WEW_6_10 | ecosystem: Environmental > Terrestrial > Soil >...
AAGATCCAGACCAGAAGCTGCACCTGGACCATCGGACTCTTGACGGCCAGCAGAATGAAGGTGATCAACGCGACGCCGGTCACGCCGTAGGTCTCGAATCCATCGGCGCTGGGGCCCACCGAATCGCCAGCATTGTCACCGGTGCAATCCGCAATCACTCCAGGATTGCGCGCGTCATCTTCTTTGATCTTGAAAACGATCTTCATCAAATCCGCGCCGATATCGGCGATCTTGGTGAAGATGCCGCCCGCCACGCGAAGCGCCGCCGCGCCCAGCGATTCGCCGATCGCAAACCCGATGAAACAGGGGCCCGCGTAACTGCCGGGAATAAACAACAGGATGAACAGCATGATGATCAGCTCGATCGAGATCAGCATCATCCCGATGCTCATGCCGGCCCTTAATGGGATTTCATTGCAGGGAAATGCCTTGCCGGTCAGGCTGGCGAAGGCGGTGCGCGAATTCGCAAAGGTGTTCACGCGTATGCCGAACCATGCCACGCCGTAACTGCCTGCAATTCCAACCAGGCTGAACAGCAGGATGATGATCACCTTCATCGCTTCCATGTGCGACAGCACGCCGAAGTAGAGCACCATGATCGCGCCGATGAACAACTCCAGGATCAACAGAAATTTACCTTGAGTTATCAAATAGGTTTTGCAGGTCTCGTAAATTAATTCCGAGATCTCGAGCATGGAGCGGTGCACCGGCAGATTGCGGAGTTGCGAATAAGTGAGCAAACCAAACAGAAGGCCCAGCGCGCATATGGCCAGCCCATACATGAGCAACGTTCGGCCGCTGGTGCCGCCGAGAAAGGTGGCCTGCGCGAGGTCGGGCAGCACCAGATGAGCTTCGCCGGCCTGTTCCGTTTGCGCCAACGCGGGCGAAGGCAAGCTCATCAGAATCACGAGCGCCATGAGCAGCGGCAAAACTAAAAGTGCAGCGCGCCGGAACGAGGGCACGCGTAGGGTCAGCATTCGGTTGAATCCTCCTGTAGATTTGGAAGAATTCCCCTGGTGAGGGGCTCTTACAAGACTGGTATCGCAGCAGCCTGAATACCTTTCGCCACGATACCGCATTGTATAACCCATCCGCAACAGGCGAGCTACATCACCTCTAGAATCAGACACTTGAGGTACAATGTTTCGGGTACGGTCAGGAGAATCGGATGATCCTGGCTCTGCGCCCGGCGCTCCAGAACTCGTAGCGTGAGGCCGGCATCGAGCGAAGCTGTCGCGACGATCTCAAGCAGCATTCCTTCACTCAAATGGTGCGAGCAAGAGCAGGTGACCAGCACTCCGCCCGGTGAAAGCAGCTCAAGCGCCCGGCGATTTATCTCTTTGTAGCCGGTGACGGCGCGATCCAGATTGTCGCGCGACTTGGCGAACGCCGGCGGATCCAGCACCACGGTTTCGAAGCGGCGGCGGCCTGAAGCATAGCCGGCGAGAACATCGAACACGTCGGCTTCCCGGAATTCGACATTGGGGATTTCATTGGCGGCGCGGTTCAGCTCCGCGGCTTTGAGACTGGCCTCGGAACTATCCACTGCCTCCACCGAATCGCAACGGGAAGCCAGGTGCAGCGCGAAGCCGCCGCTTGAAGTAAAGCAATCGAGGGCCCGTCCGTGGGCATAGCGCGCCGCAGCCAGGTAATTCTCGCGTTGATCCAGGAAAATGCCGGTTTTTTGACCGTGGAGAAGATCGGCGTGTAGCTTGAGACCGTTCATTTCCACTTCAATGCTGGCGGGAACTTCGCCGGCTAGGACGCCCGTCTGAAGCGGCAGGGCTTCCTTCTTGCGCACCGCCGCATCGTTGCGCTCCACGATTCCCAACGGTTGGAACAGTTCCTGAATCGCGCTCACTATTTCGGGCTTGGCGCGATCCATGCCCTGGTCGAGCGTCTGCATGCTGATGTATTCGCCGTAGCGGTCAATCACCAGGCCTGGCAACTGATCCGCTTCGCCGTGCACCAGACGATAGGCGCTGGTGTTGGTTACTACTTTTTTGCGATAGGCTTCGGCCGCTCGGAGCCGGCGCAAGTAGAAGGCGAGGTCAATGGTCTCGGCGCGATCCGACAGCAGACGCAGCGAGATTTGTGAGGAATTGCTGTAGTGGGCCGTCCCGAGCGTCTTGCCGTTTGGATCGATCACCAGGACCGCATCGCCGGCTTCCGATTGGCCGTGATCCAAAACATCGCTCGCGAAAATCCAGGGATGGCCGGAAGCGACACGGCCAGCCGCTTTCCGGCTGACGCGCACTGTGTGCAAGTTTCTAGTCTACCCATAACCAGAAACCAGAAACGAGAAACCAGAAACGGATTTTCTTACTTCACCGGCAGCAGCACCGGGACACTGGAAGCTCCGCTCGCGCTGACGATCACCGGCTGATTCCCGGCGGCCAAACCAGCGGGAACCTGCGCATTCACTTGATAGAGTCCCACGAAGCCCGAAGCTAACCCGCTGAAGCTAACCGGGGCCGCGACTCCGCCGATTGTGACCGTGGTGGGAGCGATTGTCTTTTCCTTGCCGGAACCCGCCGCGCCGTCCGCAATTGCCGGAGAAACCGCGCCTAGGTTCGTGCAGAAAATCAACACCACTTCACCCGGCGAGACGGGATGAGCGGTATCCGCCAACTGGAAATTGGCGTGGAGCACAACTCCGAACGTGTCGTTGCCAATGTTGTAAGCGAAGACTCCTGGTTGAGCGCCCAGCACGGGAACGCTAACCGTGGGACTCAGTGCGCCGTTGTTCACCACCTGCAATACGGCGCTGGATTTGCCGGCTAGTTCCCAAGGCACCTGAAAATTGATCTGCTGCTGGCCATTCACGTTGTCGACGGCGAATATGGGCGCGCTCAGCGTGTTGTTTATCTTCACGGAAGTCTCCAATAGTTGAGTGGGCAGCGGTAGTCCCGAGGCCAGGTTGATGCCTTTCCCCGACGTCAGGTTGGATCCAAAGAGCGTGGCCATGCCGCCTGGAACCAGGCCGCCGGAAACGAAGCTAGCGGCGTTGACGATGCCCTGTGGGCCGTTGCCCACCAGAGGACCGGAAGGAGTGAGTTTGCGAACCCGATGGTTGTTCCGGTCGACAACCCAGACATTCCCGCGAGAATCCGTCGCGACACCATAGGGATTGTCGAGCTCCGCGGAATCGCCGGGGCCGCCGTCGCCCGAAAAGCCGTTCGTCGAGCCGCCGGCGATGGTCGAAATAACGCCGAATCCATCCACCATGCGGACCACGTTGTTGAAGTTGTCGGCGATATAAAAATTCCCGGAGTTGTCTGCCGCGACGCCGGTGGGGATGGACAAAAGCGCTGAGGTAGCTGGGCCAAGATCGCCACTGTATCCGTTGGTGGTGCCTGAGCCGGCCACGGTGCTGATATTTCCGTTCGCGTCCACCATACGGATCCGATTGTTGGACGAATCCGCGATGAGCATGTTGCCTGAGCTCGTGAACGTAACGTCCCAGGGGTAGGACATGGTGGCCGAAGTGGCCGGGCCTCCGTCGCCGGAGAAGCTTCCGTTGTTACAGGGATTCAGGCAAATCGGACCGCTGCCGGCCACGGTGGTGATGTTGCCGCCAGAGACTTTTCGGATACGGTGATTGGAGGAATCTGCGATATAGAGATCGCCGGCGGAATCGAATGCCAATCCAGTGGGATTGTTCAAGAGCGCCGCTGTGGCGGCCGCGCCGTCACCGTTGAAGCCCGCGGTATTGGCGGTGTTCACCACGGTGCTGATGTTTCCTTGGCTGTCCACTTCGCGGATCTGGTTTTCGGTAGCGATGAAGATGTTGCCGGAGTTATCCGCAGCCACTGCAGCGGGCGCGTTGACCCCGGCCGATATCGCCGGCCCTCCGTCTCCGGACCCGACTGCGGAACCCGTGCCCGCCAGTGTTTCGATGATGCCGGCCGAATTCACCTTGCGGACGCGGTTATTGATGGTATCGGCGATGTAAATGTTTCCGGCGCCGTCGAACGCCGTGCGATCCGGGAAGTAGAGCGTAGCGGCCAGGGCTTGTCCGCCATCGCCTTGCGCGTGGCTCGCACCAGCGAACGCATAAATCAATCCCGCAGTTACTGTGCGAATTCGATTATTTCCGTAGTCGGCGACGTAGACTGTTCCGGAGCTATCCAGCGCTACGCCCACCGGGTTATCCAACTGCGCAGAGGTAGCCTGGCCGCCGTCGCCGCTGTAGCCTTGCGTGCTGCCGGCGAACAGAGTGATGATTCCGGATGCCGCCGTCACCTTGCGGATTGAATTGTTGACGAAATCGGGGATGTATAAATTGTTCTGCGCGTCCACTGCCACGTCGAGTGGATTGCCGAGCGCCGCGGCGATGGCTGATCCGCCGTCGCCGGTGGCGCCGAACGTCCCGTTTCCGGCGACCGTGTTGACGATGCCGTTCTTCGCGAGCACTTCACGGATCTTATGGTTGAAGCCATCGGCTATAAACAGATCGCCGGCAGAGTCGAAAGCCAGGCCGAAGACATTTTGGAAGGTCGCTGACGTGGCCAGACCGCCATCCCCAGCGCTCCCGGATTGGCCGACAATTCCGGCGAAGGTAGTGATGATGCCGCTCGATACCGTGACTTTCCGAACAGCGTCGTTGGTAACATCCGAAAAATAAAAGTTGCCCGCCGAATCCACTACAACAGTGCCGTTCGTGTTCAGCCCTAACATTGCATTTGTGGCCAGCCCGCCGTCGGCCGTGGAACCGGATTGCCCGTTGCCTGCAACGGTTGTGATTACCCCATTGGCGTCCACTTTCCGAATTCTCAAGTTGCCGGAGTCATAGATGTAGATGTTTCCCGCTGAGTCAATGGCCACGCCGCTGGGCGAGTCGAGTTGCGCAGCGGCCGCCGCGGCCCCATCGCCAGTGAAACCGGATGTTCCCGTCCCTGCGATAGTGGTGATGGTGCCGCTTACAACTTTGCGAACGCGGTGGTTGTCGGTATCGGCGATATAGACATTGCCTTTGCCGTCCAGCGTTACACGCGTGGGATAGGCCAACAAGGCCGCGGTCGCGGGTCCTTGATCCCCGGAAGGATATTCGCCAATCACCGTGTTGATGGTGAAGGGATAGATTTGCGCCGCGGCTCTCTGCTCCGGGCAGAAGCAAAGAGTCGCGGCTAGTACTGCGGCGGACAGGTTCTTATGCAAGCATTACCGCCCTACTTCGCCGGCAACTGCACTGTTTGGCTCGAAACGCCATTGATGCTCAGCACCAAAGGCTGGTTGCCGGACGCCAGGCCGGTTGGGATCTGCATGTTCACCTGGTACAGGGCGACGAAGCCGGGAGCTGTTCCGCTGAAGCTGATCGAAGCGTTCTGGCCGCCTAACGTAGCAGTAGGTGTTGCGACGGTTGTTTCGGCGCCGGTTCCAGGCTCGCCGTCCTTAAGAGCCGGAGAAATGGCGCCCAGGTCAACACAGTAAATCAACACTGTCTCGCCCGCCACAACGGGATGGGCGCTATCCGCCAATTGGAAAGTGGAGTGAAGTACAACGCCGTAGCTGACGCCTCCTACGTTGTAGGCGATTACGCCCGGCTGCGCGGCGAGCACAGGAACGTCGACGGGCAAGCTGGAGGAGCCGTTGGTAATGACCTGCAGCAAGACGCTGGAGAGAGGAGCAATCTCCCATGGCACCTGGAAGTTGATCTGCTGGGTACCGTTCACGTTATCCACAGCGAAAATCGGCGCGTCATACATGCCGTTGAATCTCACGCCGGTTGTTAAGAACTCGGTTTTGAGCGGCAATCCCGACGCCAGATTGATTCCCGTCGCGGTGGTCAGGTTCGATCCAAAAAGAGTGGCCATTCCGCCGGGAACCACGCCGCCGTGGATGAAGCTAGCCGCGTTCACCACCGAATTCGGGCCGGGAACCAGCGGATTCGTCGTAACCAGTTCCCGAACGCGATGATTCAGGCTATCGACGAACAGTACATTCGCGTTGGGATCAACCAGGATGCCCCAAGGTTTGTAGAGCTGGGCGGACGTGCCGGGCCCACCGTCGCCGGAGAAACCGGCCGTGTTGTTACCGGCGATGGTATTGATATAACCGAAACCGCCAATCAGGTAGTCCGGGTGGTTGGCGGAATCGGAGATGAATAAGTTCCCCGAAGCGTCCGCAGCCACGCCTAACGGCACGTCCAATAGGGCAGCCGTGGCCAGCCCGCCGTCGCCGCCGTATCCCCGCTTTCCGCCCGTTCCAGCCACGGTGTTGATAGTACCCTTGATCACTTTCCGGATGGCGTGGTTGTTTGAATCTGCGATAAGAATATTACCGGCGCTATCCAGTGCCACGCCGTAAGGGAAGGACAGAGTGGCCGAAGTGGCTGGTCCTCCGTCTCCGCTGAAACCTCCTACGCTGCAGGGGTTCAGGCAGGTCCCTCCGCTGCCCGCGACGGTGTTGATATTGCCGGCCGAGATCTCCCGGATACGATGGTTGTAACTGTCGGCGATATAGAGATTGCCGGCGGAATCTATGGCCAAGCCCTGAGGCGTATTCAACAACGCCGCTGTGGCTGGTCCGCCATCGCCCGAGAATCCAGCCTTGAAGCTGCTACCAGCAATTACGGTGACGTTCCCTTTACTATCCACTTTACCGATTATTTCGTTGCTGCCAGTGAAGTAAACGTTGCCGGAGCTATCCACAGCCACTGCTTGCGGCGCGCCCACCTTGGCGAGAGTGCTGATTATGCCGGCGGGCGTCACCTTGCGAATCGCATTGTTATTCGTGTCCGCGATGTAAAGATTCCCGGCGCTATCCTCTGCGATGGTCTGTGGGAAATAAAGGTAGCCTGCCGTGGCCTGCCCCCCGTCTCCCTGCAAGTGGTCGGCCCCGGCTACTTCATTTATGAGTCCCTGGCTCACATACCGGACGCGGTTATTCAACAGATCGGCGAAATAGACGGCACCCGAGCTGTTCACTGCTACGCTAATCGGACCACTCATCCCGGCGGACGTCGCTTGGCCTCCGTCACCACTGAGGGTGCCTCCCAGTTTTATGTTGCCGGCGATGGTGTTGATGGTGGGAGCGGCTCCCGCAGTAATTTTGCGGATCTCGTCGTTGGAAAAATCTCCAATGTAGAGGTTCCCTGCCGCGTCGACAGCGATACTGTATGGATAGTTGAACAACGCCGCCGTGGCTGGGCCGCCATCTCCAGTGGAGCCAGCACTCCCCGCGGTTCCGGCGATTGTTGTTATGGTGTGGTTCAGGGCCGATACCTCTCGGATCTCCTGATTGAAACTGTCTGCAATGTAAAGATTGCCGCTGGAGTCAACTGCCACGCCGAAAGGGTAGAACAGAAGTGCGGAGGTAGCCGCGCCTCCATCGCCAGTCGACCCGTTTTTCCCGATCGTCCCGGCAATTGTATTGATGTTGCCATTACTTACCGTAACTTCGCGGATCACGGAGTTAAGCGAGTCGGCTATGTAGAGGTTGCCGGCCGCATCCGCCGCCAAACCGCTGCCCGTGTGTAAGGCTAACTTGGCTTGCGTGGCTGGCCCACCATCTCCGGTGCCTCCGCCCGCTCCTGCTGTACCCGCAAACGTACTGATGTTGCCATTACTACCCACTTTGCGAATAACCGCGTTGCCGACGTCGGTGAAATACACGTTGCCCAAGGTATCGGCTACTACGGAGCCCGGACCGTTGATCTGCGCGCTGATAGCCGCGCTTCCGTCCCCACTGAATCCGGCGACCCCCGTCCCGGCGATGGTGGTGATTACACCGGTAGCGAGCACCACCTTCCGAACTCTATTGTCAAGATAGTCGGCGATGTAAAGGTTGCCGTTCGCATCCAAGGCTATGCCGTAAGGAAACGACAAGAGCGCTTTCGTCGCCGGTCCGCCGTCCCCGATGGGGTACTCGCCGGCCACGGTGTTTATCGTGTATTTGTATTCTTGTGCCGCGGATCTATTCGCCAGACTCAAGGAAAGCGCGACGCCCACGAGTAGCGTTGACAAAGTTCTTCTCACGACGTTACCTCCGGATCGGACGCCTTGGGGAATCCGCTCGCTCTATATAGCGCAAACCGGTGGAGAATTGCATCAGCTTTTTTCAAGCAAGGAAAATCGATGTCAACCCGTTTCTTACAGCTTCAAACAGGAGTACAATAGCCCTGCGATGCGTTGTTATAAAACTTTTTTCTTCCTTCTTCCTATGTGCGTGTACGCGCAGCCCCAGTACATGATCCAGGACCTAGGCTCGTTGCCCAACTTTCCATCCTGCACCGGCACGGCGATTAGCCAGGCGGGAAACGTCACAGGATACTGCAATGTTGTGGGCGGTTCAATTTTTTTCGGTACGGCATCCCATGGCTTCCTGTATTCCAACGGTGTCCTGACCGATCTGGGTCCGACGGGTAAACCGACTGTTCCTACCGGAGTGAACGATTCTGGACTGGTTACGGGAGCGTACGTCACGATTAATCTGCAGTCGGGTATCACGGTCGCGCCATTTAGCTATCAGAATGGATCCATTCAAACGTTCGCCGGAGTTCCGTCTAATGCCGCGCCCTTTGGACTTACCAACGCAGGGCAAGCCGCAGCGACCCAAATTCTTGCCGCGGGCTTCAACTTCTTTATCGCGAGCCAAGCTTACCTAGTCACCGGGAATGGCACTTCGATGGCCCTCCCAGCATCGGGGGCATCGCAAGCTGTAGCCTTTGGAATTAGTCCCGCAGGTGTTTGGGTGGCAGGAGCCACCCCCAATGTGATCGAGCAGTCGCTGGCGACTCTGAAGCCAGCGCTTTGGCACAATGGAGGATTTCAAGCCTTGCCTCTGGCGCCCAACTTCGACTACGCCTCGGCCACTTGCGTCAACGATTCTGGAATGGCTGCCGGAGCGGGATTTACCTTCGATTTCACCGCGCTTCAGGATCCCAACGCAAGCCAGCACGCAGTGCTGTTCACGAATGGCGCCGCTACCGACCTGGGGACGCTGCCGGCCGATAAGAGCAGCGCCGCCCTGGCGATCAACAATTCCGGAACTGTGGTCGGATTCAGTAGTTCTCAGACTCCGGACATATCGCTCTTTTTTGCCCCCCTGCTTGAATTTGCAGCGTCCACTTCGCACGCTATGGTCTACACCAACGGCACCATGTACGACTTGAACCGCCAACTGGTGAACGGCTCGGGATGGCAGCTCACCGCGGCAAGCGGGATCAATAACGCCGGCCAGATTGTCGGAACAGGAATCATCCAGGAGCAGCAGCACGCCTTCCTGCTGACTCCGGTCGTTCTTCCGCAGATCAACTCGGTGGTGGGTGGGGGCCTGCATGTACCGCCTGTCAACAGCATCTCCGCAGACGGATTGTTCACCATTTTCGGTACTGGTTTTGCCGATTCATCCGTGATGCGGAACGTCACGGGCTCCGATTTGACGAACAACGCATTGCCCACGAATCTGGCCAACGTTTGCGTCGAAGGAGGGACCGCGCGTTGGGGATTGATCTACGTCTCAGCGACCCAGATCAACGCAGTGGCGGATCCATTGTCGACCGCGGGAAACCTGCCTGTTTCGGTGATCACCAATTGCGGGCTTGCGAATGAGACTCCCACGGCGCCGTTCCCTGTTCCCGTGGCAGCCGAAACGCCGCAATTCTTCTTCGGCGTGGGAAATGAGATTGCCGCGGTGGAAGCTACAGGCGCTAACACCGGCGCCGCCATCACTCCTGCAACACCTGCGCACGCGGGCGATATATTAACGGCCTATGGCACCGGTTGGGGCGCCACCACGCCGGCCGCCGTGATTGGTAGTCTGGCCGCCGCCGGGGCCAATATCACGGGGCAGTACACGCTGACGGTGGGGGGCCAGACCGCAGTTGTCTCTTATGCCGGTCTGGCGCCTACTTTCGCCGGGCTTTATCAGATCAATTTCACGGTCCCGTCGGGTCTTACGGCAGGCAACCAGCCAATCGTGCTGACTATAGGCGGCGTTGCAACCCCCACGGGAGCGTTCCTGGCGGTTCAATAGGTAGGTACCGTTCACTACGGGGTACTAAACAGCAAAACCTTAGACTCAATACAAGGCTAACGTTACGGTACCTACCAGCCGATGAGAAACAGGTAGGATCAGGTCCGCGTACCATCCAGTAACCTGCTCCAACGTAAAACGGGGAACTGCGTGAAGATTTTAATAGCAGATGACAGCCTGGTCTCGCGGCATCTGTTGGAAGCCACCTTGCGGAAGTGGGGCTATGATGTTGCAGTGGCTTGCGATGGAGAGGAGGCTTTGGCGCTGCTGCAAAAAGACGACGCGCCTGCTCTCGCGATCCTGGATTGGATGATGCCCGGGATGACGGGCCTGGAAGTGTGCCGGCGAGTCCGGGTGCGCGCCCGAGAACCTTATACCTATATCTTGCTGCTGACATCGAAGAGCCAAAAAGAAGACTTGATCGAGGGGATGGAAGCGGGCGCCGACGACTACATCACGAAACCTTTCGACCAGCACGAGCTGCAAGTCCGGCTGCGCGCCGGAACGCGGCTGGTGGATCTACAAGCGGAGCTGTTGTCGGCCCGGGAGGCCCTGCGGGAACAAGCCACCAAGGATTCTCTCACGCATCTGTGGAATCGCAGCTCAATCTTCGACATCCTCTGCCGCGAGTTGGCGCGCGGGCAGCGCGAACGCTCACCCGTTGGCGTAGTGATGGTGGATCTTGACCATTTCAAGAACATCAACGACAACTACGGCCACTTCGCTGGAGACGCCGTCCTTTGCGAAGCCGCGCGTCGCATGCAGAATGCGATCCGGCAATACGATTCGATCGGCCGTTACGGTGGGGAGGAATTCCTCATCCTATTGACGGGATGCGACGAAGAAGCCAGTTGGGCCCAGGCGGAACGTCTGCGCAAGCAACTTACGCAAGTTCAGATGTCGCTGCAGGAAAGCTCAGTCGGCGTCAGCGCCAGCTTCGGAGTCACCACCGCACTTCCGGATCAACCCTGGACACCGGAGGAGTTGATCCACAAGGCGGACGAAGCGCTGTATCTGGCCAAGCGGCGGGGACGCAATCGCGTGGAATTTCTGGCTCACGGTTCTCAACCAGCACCCGCCATCACGATCGTCGAAACAGAGACCGTGGTGAGATAGCGGCTGCGCGCCGCGAATCCAGAATTCAGAATTCAGGAGCCAGAATGAGGAAGGGCTTCTTCTTGTATTCTGGATTCGGGACGCGAAGCGGCCCTTCTGGATTCTCGCGCCGCGCCGCTACCGCTTTTGCGCTACCTGGAAGTGGCTCAACGTTGCCGCATAGCTCGCCACGCCCTTGTACAGCGATTCAGCCAGCCTTTGCCGATACTCGGCCTTTTTCATAATGCTCTCGTCGTGGGCATTGCTGATGAATCCAATCTCGGCCAGCACTGAGGGCATCGAAGCGCCGATCAGCACGACGAAGGGCGCCTTGCGCACACCGCGATCGCGCGAGTGGACATCGTTTTTGACCGAAAACGAATAAAGCGCCGATTGAATCCGGTTCGCGAACTCGCGCGATTCGTCCACTTTGTCCCTCAGCGCGATCTTCTCCAGCAGATCTTGCAGCTCGAAAATGCTCTTCTGCGAACCGGCGTTCTCGCGAGCCGCTAAATCCAGCGCGGCTTTCGACGTGGTGAAGTTCAGATAGTAAGTTTCGACACCGGCCGCGGAGGGTATCGGCGAAGAATTCGCGTGAATCGAAAGAAACAGATCGGCCTTGGCTTGGTTCGCGATTTCGGTGCGCTGCTCGAGCGGGATGAACGTGTCATCCGATCGCGTGTAGATCACCTCGCTATTCATCCGCTCCTCAATCAACGCACCCAAGCGCTTGGAAACATCCAGCACCAGATCCTTTTCGCGCAACCCCTCCGGCCCCATGGTCCCTGTGTCGTGCCCGCCGTGACCGGGATCGATTACAATCCGGCCAACCTTCAAACCCAGCACGCGGATCATGGAACGTCCACCGGTGGAATTGCGTTTGGCTGGGAGCGCCGCGGTCTCAGGAGCAGGCGCTGGAAGAATAGCCGACGAAGGCGCAATTGGCGAAGCTGCCGGCGTCACTTTGGCCAGCACAGCGGCCGGCGCCGGGCGGACCGGTGGAGGCGAGAGTTTGGGAATGACGTTGGCGACATCTGACGCAACGCCGGGGCGGGCCGCGATTGGCGGCGGATCCACGAATAGCGGTGCTGTGCGCCGGGCGGATGCCTCAATCGCGGCGCTAGCCGGTGGTGCTGTGAACGGGCGATACGCCGGCGCTCTTGACTCCGCCACTTCGGCTTCAATGGGCGGATTTGGCGTCGCCGGTGCGGGCGCGCCCGTGGCGCGAACCTCAATGATCAGCCGATTGGGATTGTCCAAGTGAGACGTGGTGGCATCTGCGCTGCGTTCCAGATCCAGCACCACGCGTGTGACGCCATGTTGCGTCTCCGCCACGCGGATTTGCCGCACCAGCGTGTCCGACACCGGGATCACCGTCATCCCCTTGGGTCCCAGCGTGGGCTTGGCGCCCACCAGATCGAAGAAGAGCCGTTCCGGATTCTCCAAACGGTCCGATCGAATCGAGAAGTCACCGTCGGACTCGATCGCGATGCGTGTGACATCGCCGAGCGACCAGAATCGAACCGCCGTGATGTGGTGCGGCTCAGCCCGGTCGCCAGCCGGAAGTAGGGCCACGGCCATAAACAGCGATATCAGAGTGCTCAGACACCAATACGCTCTACATCGCAGGGCTTGCTCGCCGGCAGGCTGGCGGGGGAGATGGAGCATATCTGGATGATGAACCTATCGAGTTGCCAGGTGCAGCCGGCCCTCCGAATCTAGATATTGAACTACGTGCCGGGTTTCTTCCCCGGCGGGCTTTGCATCATCGGCGGATTTGGCCGGTGGGGTGGACATTTCGGCCGCGTGCTTCTTGGCTTTACTGAATTTGGCGCCAACTTTATCTACGTAACTCTGGGTTTCCCGATACGGCGGCACATCGCCGTACTTGCTGACGGCCCCTTCGCCGGCGTTGTAGGCCGCAATCGCCAGCCGGTCGTCCTTGAATGTATCCTGCAGGAATTTCAGATACCGGACGCCGCCCTCAATGTTCTGCTTGGCATCGAACGAATTGGTCACTCCGAACCGGCGGGCGGTAGCCGGCATCAATTGCATAAGACCCTGGGCGCCTTTCGGCGACGTGGCATACGGATTGTAATTGCTCTCCACCTGAATTACCGAATCCACCAGAAACGGGCTGACGTCGTGATTCTTCGCTGTCTCTTCCACCATACTGCGGACGTCTGTCTCCGGCGAATCGCTATCCGCCGGCTTCGCCTTGACCACAACACTTCGGACTAAGCGGCCCGTGCGGGCATCGGATCGTACCACGGACACCGCGCGCGGCGTGGGTGAGTTCGGGGACGCGGTTTCGCCTTTTGCGAGCGGCAAAATCGCGTTTGCCAAAACCACCGTACCGAGAACAAGTTCCGAACAAAATCGCATCCTCTTGTTTTATCCGATTATAACCGGAATTCTCCAATCCGCAAGCGCCCGTCCTTCTGGGCCTGGCCTCCGGGGCCGGTTTTCAGAAAGCCCAATGCTATTATTCTCTCATGCCATGGTCCGGATTCGTGTTGGCCGGGGGCGGGAGTTCCAGGATGGGGCGCGACAAAGCCTTGCTGCCCTATCGTGGAACCACTCTGGTTGAGCACTTGGCGCGGGTTGTACAAGAAGCTGCCGGCGCCGTAGCCCTGATTGGTGCCCCGGACCACTACCGCAGCCTCGGTTATCCGGTTTATCCGGACAAATTTCCCGGGTGTGGACCCCTGGGAGGAATCTACACCGCCTTGAGCGTATCCTCCACGGACTGGAACCTGATCGTAGCTTGCGACATGCCGGGCATCTCCGCGGATGTTCTTCGAACCCTGCTCGGGAGCGCCGAGCAATCGGGCAAAAGTTGTGTCGTCGCCACCGGGCCTACTGGCGATCCGGAACCGCTTTGCGCCGTTTACCATCGCAGCTGCCTGCCGGTGCTGGCTCGGGCGATTGAAGAGAAACGGTTTAAAATGAGGGATTTAGTGGCGCAATTAGACCGGACGTTGAAGCCCGTGGATGCATCCGCGCTGGCCAACGTCAACACGCCCGCCGAGTGGGCCGATTTCGAGCCGAAACCAACCAGATGACCGAAAAACTCCATTACATCGAGTTCCGCCATGTTTATAAGACGTTCGATCACCCCGTTTTAGTCGATTCCAACTTCTACGTCGACGTAGGTGAGACGTTAGCCATCATCGGCCGCAGCGGCGTTGGAAAATCCGTGAGCCTGGGACACATCATGGGATTTATCAAACCCGATCAGGGACGGGTCTTTGTGGCCTATCAGGACATCACCGATTTTGACGAAGCCCAACTGCGCGAGATCCGGAAAAAGGTGACCATGGTGTTCCAATCCGGCGCGTTGTTCGACTCGCTGACGGTGGCCGAGAACATTCTCTTTTCGCTTGAGCTGCGTAGCGACTACGACGAGAAAAACAAGGAAGACGTGGTGGACGGGCTGCTATCGCTGGTGGATCTGCTGCAGTTTCGGGATGTGTATCCGGCGGATCTCTCTACCGGCCACAAGCGCGCCGTGGCCATCGCCCGCGCCCTCGCCGCGCAGCCGGAATGCATCCTCTATGATGAACCCACCACCATGGTGGATCCCATCATGTCGGACACGTTGATCAAGCTGATGCTGAAGCTGAAGTACGATCTGAAACTGACGGGCTTGGTTGTTACCCACGATTTGGACCTGATGCGCAAAGTAGCCGATCGCGTGATGTTCCTCTACGAGGGCAAAGCCATCTATTTCGGCGCCGTGAAGGATCTGGAAAAATCGGATCATCCACACATTCGCGAGTTCCTGGCTATGGACCGGGTGGAGTTGGTGCCCGGCCAGTAGTGGCTCGGAAAGAGCGTCTCCTGTTCGGAAGAGCGCTACCGAACCGCGACCGTAAGGGAGTCGGTGCCTCGGCCATTTTTCCACCGTTCCGGCGACCTAGAAAAAATCACATCGGCCAGAGCACCGACTCCCTTACGGTCGCGGTTCGGTCAGGCTCTCTAAACATGAGACGTGCTTTTCGATTCCAGCGCGCGCCGCAAGGCCCGCAATCCCTCCACGATCGCTCTGCGTTCGGCGGGTTTCGCGCGCTGCAACGCTTCCACCAGCGGATGCACCACCAGCGTGGGCAGCCTGTCGCGCACATAGTCCCGCACCACTTTCGACGCGACAATCAGGTTGACGCGATGATCCTTCTTGTCCTTTTGGCGCTCCACCAGCCCCTGTCTTGCGAGGCGATCCACAATTCCCGAAACGGTGCTGTGCGCGAGACCCACCTGACGGCTGGCTTCCTTTACGCTTAGCCCACCGGTCGTTACTACGGCTTCCATGACGCTGCGCTGCGGACCCGTCAGCCTGCCGCGCGCAAACTCGGCCTCCACCGGCTGTTGCAGCGTGCGCCGGACGGCGCGAAGATGTTGATCGATCTCCTGCGCCAAATGGATTAGTGCTTTATTCGGTTTCATAGGGGTCTCATCAGATTACGAACGGGATCAGCGCTTTCACGCGCCGTTTGTACTCTGCATACTCGGCGCCGAACTGCTGTTGCATGAACTTTTCTTCCAGGCGCGACTTGAACCACCAAGCCAGGAACGCGAGCGGCAATGCCACCAGGCCACGCACTTCGCCCAATACCAGGGCAGTCCCGAGCAACCCCAGTAGAAAGCCCGAGTAAAGGGGATGGCGCACTACGGCATATGGACCGCTCTGAATCAGTTGGTGCTCCTCTTTGATGGTGACGTTCGCGCTCCAGTTTCGCCCCAGGAATACACGCGCCCAGATCGCGAATCCGGTGCCGGCCAGTGTGAGCGCTAAACCGGTATATGCGATGAGAGTCGAATCGGGAACGAATCGCCATGCCAGTGGACCGATGGCCATGATAGGGTTGAACAGCAGCACAAACGCGGCCGCGGCGAGTGAGATATGCACGAGGCGCGATCCCCAGCTCTGGGCCTGTGCGGTGCGCTTGGTCCGGGCTGCGCCAATCAGCCAGACGATGCCCACCACCACCCAGGCAGCGTTCACAATATGGTGCAGATTCGGCTGCATATAATCCGTCGTATACGACGCGTCGTGTACAACTCAAATGTAACAAACGTGTTTCTGCTTTGTCAAGAACTGTAAACGCCAGAATGAAGTAACGTAAAGAGAGAGTGGTTCGTCTGGTAGTTTTGCTTCCGATCTCTTTGTAAGGATTCCTATGTTTCTGTCTAAACGCGTCCGGCCAATGCTCCTGATATTCGCCTCAGTGGCGGCCACGGCGTGGGCGCAGCAGGATCCATCGTCTGCGACGCCTGCGTCTCCACCACCAGCAACCAGCCCGGCTCCGATACAACCGGGTCAAACGCAAGCGCCTCCCGACAAGCGTGTATTCGGGGTGTTACCCAACTACCGCACCGCCAATGAAACGGCCGTATATACTCCCATCAGCGCTAAACAGAAATTCGTCATTGGCCTCAAGGACTCGTTCGACTACCCACTGTTTCTGCTGGCAGGCGCGTTCGCTGGAGAGGGGCAATTGACCAATCAGAATCCGTCGTTCGGCCAAGGCATGGCAGGGTTCGGGCGGCGGCTGGGAACGGGTTATGCGGACCAAGCCATCGGAAACATGATGACCGAGGCCATCTTTCCATCCCTGTTGCGCGAGGACCCGCGCTACTTCCGGCGGGGGCAAGGTTCTAAGTTGGGACGTACCTGGTATGCCCTCACGCGGGTCATGGTGACGCACACTGATTCCGGAGGAACCCGATTCAACTTCTCAGAATGGGTAGGAAATGCTACGGCGACCGCCATTTCGAACGCGTATTATCCCGACAGCCGCAGCGTGGGCCCGAATATCGCCAAGCTGTGTGAAATGGTTGGCACCGACGCCATCTCGCAAGTGTTGAAGGAATTCTGGCCGGACGTCAAGCGCAGGTTCTTCCAGCATCACGACAAGACGGCGACGGACATTCACTAAGATTCAAGCCAACTTCAAAACTTTGCTCATCTCTAACATTTCGATGGGCAATGTCTCGTGGGGGAATTCCCTAGCAACTCCCCAACCCAACCGATCGTAAAAGCGCACGGCCCGGACATTGGATTTCACAACTCGAAGCCGGGCTGTCGCGTGACCTCGGCCTGCGATCTCAGCCTCACCCTGAAAGAGCAGTTGTTGGCCGACTCCGTGGTTTCGATGCTCACTTAGCACCCATAGATCGCTGATCCACTGCTCGCTCGTCAACACCATTCCGACGATCTTGGATTCCGAAACGGCTACCCAGGCGAGTGACCAGTCTTCTTCATCGATGGGGAGCGGAGGAGAGGCCCAGGTACCACCGTAGACCTCGTCGACCACTGTTTGCACCAACGCTCTCACGGAATCGCATTCGTTGGGCGCCGGCCGTCTTATTTCCATCTGATCGAGACTTCAAGTCCACTCCAAAATCACCTTGCCGGTGTTCCCCGAGCGCATGGCTTCAAAACCCTTTTCGAAATCCTTGTAAGAAAACCGGTGGGTGATCACCGGCCGGATGTCCAGGCCCGACTCGAGCATCACCGTCATCTTGTACCAGGTCTCGTACATTTCACGTCCATAGATGCCCTTGATGGTGAGCATATTGAAAACCACCGTGGTCCAATCGATGGAGATTTCCTTGGCCGGGATTCCGAGCATGGCGATTTTCGCCCCGTGGCTCATATTGGCGATCATCTCGCGGAAGGCGCCCGCATTTCCCGACATCTCCAGGCCCACGTCGAAGCCCTCTTGCATGCCGAGGTCTTCCTGCACTTGCTGCAGCGGCTTTTCTGCTGTATCGACGGCTAGCGTCACGCCCATCTTGCGCGCCAGATCCAGCCGGTAGGGATTCTTGTCGGTAATCACCACATGACGCGCGGCCGCGTGCCGGACCACCGCCGCGCTCATAATCCCGATCGGTCCAGCGCCAGTGATGAGTACGTCTTCGCCCAGCACCGGAAATGACAGCGCAGTGTGCACGGCATTGCCGAAGGGATCGAAAATGGCCGCCACATCCAGATCGACGTTCTCCTTGTGGCGCCAGATGTTGGTCATTGGAACGGCGATGTAATCGGCAAACGCGCCGGGCCGGTTCACGCCCACGCCCATGGTATGCGCGCATAGGTGGCGGCGTCCGGCCAGGCAGTTCCGGCAGCGGCCACACACCACGTGGCCCTCGCCGCTAACAATATCGCCCGGCCTGAAATCATTTACGTTGGAGCCGGTCTCCACGATCTCGCCCACGAACTCATGACCGATGGCCATGGGAACGGGAATGGTGCGCTGGGCCCACTCGTCCCAGTTATAGATGTGCAGATCGGTTCCGCAGATGCCGGCGCGGAGAACGCGGATCAGGACATCGTTGATGCCGATAGTGGGCTTGGGAACTTCTTCGAGCCACAGTCCCGGCTCGCGCTTGCTTTTGACCAGTGCTCGCATGGCAAGAACCAGTCTGGCACGTAGTAGGCCGTTATGCACCGCACGCGCATTCCGAACCGCGACCGGAAGGGAGTTTCCATGGGCCTGCTGGCCCACCAAAGTCCATGAAGACGCCGTGGCGCACGCACTCTTCGGGTGCTGCGCCGAGACTCGTCTCGGCGTCGGGCGGACATCGACACGAGTGTCGATGCAGCACGCAAGAGTGCGTGCGCCACGAGGTGTCTTCAACGGAGCGCCACGACAGCCGCAGTGGTAGCGCTCCCTGCCGGTCGCGGTTCGGTTTGCAGCTTGACGTTGGGTTGGTGTTGCTATATATTGTATTACGACATATGGCTACGCAACCGTTGGACCGCGAGTTGAAAAAGGGCAGCGCAGAATTGTTGATTCTTTCGCTGGTGGAAAGCCGCGCCCGGCACGGCTATGAGATCAGCAAGCTGATTGAAGACCGGTCCCAGGGCACGCTTAGTTTCCGTGTGGCCTCATTGTATCCACTGCTCTACCGGCTGGAGGCGCGCGGCTGGATTCAAGGCCGCTGGGTGGAAAAAGCCGGACAGCGGAGGAGGCGCTTCTACAAATTGACGCGGGAAGGACGCACGGTGTTGGTGGCGCAACGCCGGGGCTGGCAGCAATTCGCCGAAGCCATCCGGCGCATCACGGGGATCGAATATGCCTGAATGGAAACAAATAGTCCGCGAACGATTGCAGGGATTGAAGCTCGATGGCGCGCGCGAGTCCGAAATCGTGGACGAGCTCGCGCAGCACCTGGAGGATCGCTATGATTCGTTACGCTCAGCCGGCGCCTCGGAATCGGAGGCCCGCCGCCAAGCGCTCGAAGAATTGAACGAGAGCCAATTACTGGCCGAGGAATTGCGCAAACTCCGGCGCCCCGTTTCTCCGGAACCGATCGGCGTGCCCCCAAGGGGAGCATACTTTTCCGGATTCGTCGGTGATTTGAAGCTGGCGCTGCGCAACATCGGTACCAAGCCGGCGTTCAGCCTGATGGTGATCGGTATGCTCGCCCTGGGCGTGGCCGGCAACGCAGCGATTTTCAGCATCTTCAACGGATTGTTCCTGCGTCCTTTTCCGTTTCCCGAGGCCGAGCGCCTGATCGATCTGGATGAAACAGCGCCCAAATGGAATCTGCACTACACGGGAGTCTCCAATCCGGATTTATTCGTCTGGCGGGAAGACAATTCCACGTTCGACGGCATGGCTTTTTTTGACAACCGCAGCTTCAATCTATCGAGCAACGGTGCGGCGCAACGGGTGGAAGCAGCCGCGGTCACCTACGATCTGTTGAAGATTCTTGGCTGGAACCCGCTACTCGGACGAAACTTCCTTCCGGAAGAGGATCGCCCCAAGGGTCCCCATGTGGTTTTGCTCGGCTACAACCTCTGGCAGCGAATGTTCCGGGGCGACCGAGACGTTTTAGGGCACGTCTTGAAACTCGACAATGAGCCCTACACCGTGGTTGGCGTTCTTCCACCGGACGCGGTATTTCCGGATCGAGCGGAAATCTGGGTGCCGCTCGGGGCGGATCGAGATCCTGCGAAAAGCACGGGCTGGTACCTCAGCGGCGTGGGCCGCTTGAAACATGGCGTCTCCCAGGAGCGCGCCGCCGCCGACCTGCTTCGGATACACAAGGCTAAGATTGCCTCCGGCTGGAAAGATAACGAAATTACATCACCGATACTGACCCCGCTGCGGGACCGGTACCTGGGCGATTTTCGAATCGTAAGCCGCATCCTGCTGGGCGCGGTCGCTCTCGTGTTGCTGATTGCTTGCGTGAACATCGCCGCGCTGATGCTGGTGCGCGGAGGCGCGCGGGCGCGTGAGATCGCCATTCGGACTGCCATCGGAGCCTCGCGTGGCCGAGTGGTCCGTCAACTGTTGACGGAGAATCTAGTGCTGGCGATAGCGGGAGGCGTGCTGGGAGTCTTGCTCGGCAAGTTGTGCTTAGTAGGCATGCTCGCGCTGATGCCGGCGGACACTCTGCCGCGCTGGATCAGCTTCTCGATGGACGCGCGGTTCGTAGCTTTTTGCGTCGCGGTTACGGGCGCCGCGGCATTGCTATTCGGCCTGGGTCCCGCGCTCCAATCCGCGAATGTGGACACGCGCGGCTCCTTGCAGGATAGCGGCGTACGAGCCTCGCTTTCGCGCGCGCGGCGCGGGACGTTGCGTGCGCTGGTGGTATCGGAGATTTCGCTGGCGCTGGTGTTATTGGTAACGGCCGCGTTATTGCTCGAGGCCTTTCAGAAAGTGCTGCATGTGGATCCCGGATTCCGGCCGGAAAACGTAATTACTTTCGGCATCAGTCTTCCGGATGTGAAGTATAAAGAGGACGCACAGCGCGTGGCATTCTTTGAAAACTTACTGGACCGTTTACGCGCGGTGCCCGGCGTCAAATCCGTGGGTGCGGCTACGGCAACGCCGCTGGGAGGGCACTGGGGCAACTTTTGGGAGGCTGAGCGAAACCCGCCGCTGGGGCCGAACGACAAGAATCCGGTAACGCTTCAAGTGGTGGCCACGCCAGGGTATTTCGAAGCGATCGGCATGACGTTTCTTGCTGGACGTCCCTTCAGGCAGGAGGAGGCAGGACCCCAGCATATTCGCACCGCGGTGGTGAATGAGAGTTTTGCCAAACATTACTGGAATGGCGTGAGTCCAATCGGCAAACGAATACGACGAACCGGGGGGGAGAGAAAGCCAACAGACTGGATCGAGGTGGTGGGAATTACGCGCGACGAGAAGCACTATGGACTCGAGCAGGCGATGAAGCCCGGCGTGTTTCTGCCGCTGCGCGAGATTCCCGTGAACTGGATGAATATCGTGTTGCGTGGTTCCGTGGACCCGCAACTGCTGATTCCACCGGCGCGCACGATACTCCGAGAAATGGATGCGGACCTGCCGATGTACGAGGTTCGCACCATGTCGGAGCGGCTGCGCCGTTCGCTGTGGGGGCGCCGGGCATATTCCTGGCTGTTCGCCGCGTTCGCAGGGATCGCGCTGCTGTTGGCTGCGGCCGGCATCTACGGCGTGGTTTCTTACGCGGTCAGCCAGCGGACGCAGGAGATCGGCATCCGAATGGCACTGGGCGCACAACCCGGTCAAGTGCTGCGCGAAGTGCTGGGAACCGGCATGCTATTGGTGAGCATTGGAGTGGTACTCGGGCTCGCGGCAGCATTCTGGGCGGTGCGCTTGTTGCAGAGCTTGCTCTTCGGAGTGAGCTCCAGGGACCCGCTTATTTATGCGGCTGTAGTCTTGGGCGTG
>Ga0187851_10001562_pt1 | contig 21757 bp, 20 predicted proteins | sample June2016WEW_6_10_FD_132997 | JGI IMG/M metagenome (GOLD analysis project Ga0187851, IMG submission 132997) | Peatland microbial communities from SPRUCE experiment site at the Marcell Experimental Forest, Minnesota, USA - June2016WEW_6_10 | ecosystem: Environmental > Terrestrial > Soil >...
CAGTGGTTTGTAGCGGTTAATCAGTTAACGGATTTGATTAAGGATACTGCTAATGATATGACTTGGAAACCGGAGCATATGAAAACTCGCTTAGATAATTGGACGGATTCAATGGATTGGGATTGGTGTATATCACGGCAGAGAATCTTCGCAACACCAATACCCGTATGGTACTGCAAGGAATGTGGAGAAATCCATCTACCAGATGCAAGTGATCTTCCAGTTGATCCTAGTCAGGATCAACCAAGGAATGCATGTAATTGTGGTTGTAATGATTTTATTGGTGAAGTTGATGTTTTAGATACTTGGATGGATAGTAGTATTACTCCAATGGTTATTGCAGGTTGGCCTAATGTGGATTATTTGGATCGTTATCCAACTAATTTAAGGCAACAGGGTCATGATATTATTAGAACTTGGGCTTTTTATACTATTTTGAGGTGCAAGATCCTAACTGGATTGAAGCCCTTCCAGGAAGTGGTAGTTAATGGTATGGTTTTCGGGGATGATGGACATAAAATGAGTAAATCACGATGTAACGTGATAGCACCCGAGGAAGTAATAAGTAAGTATGGTGCTGATGCGCTGCGATTATGGGCTGCAAATAGTGTGCCGGGATCAGATGTACCCTTCGTCTGGAAGGATGTGATGCATAGTTACAAGTTTTTAAGGAAATATTGGAATGCGTTCAGATTCATAAATATTCATATAAAGGATTATCATATTGGTAAAAATGAAAAAATGATTTTACAAGATTTAAATCCATTAGATCAGTGGATTTTATCTAAACTGAATCGTTTAGTTAGAGATGTAACAATTGCTATGGAGACTTATAATTTTGCTGATGCAAGGGTTAAGATTCAATCTTTCATCTGGCATGATTTTTGTGATGAATATATAGAAGCTGTTAAATATAGACTTTATAATGATTCAGACGCGTCATCTCAGGAAACTGTTAAATACACTCTTCGACAGGTTATAATTACTTCATTAAAATTATTATCTCCTTTAACTCCGCATTTCACCGAGTCAGTTTATCAATATTTAAATAAGGAAATGGTTAGTATTCATGAAACTAATTGGCCCAAGGTAGAAGAAAATCTTATTAATGAAGAAGTTGAAGAACGTGGAGAATTAGGGGTGAAGGTAATTGGGGATATCAGGAGATTTAAATCAGCAACAGGAATGCCTTTAAATACAATGCTTAAACAGGTGATTATTTATACACATAGCGAAGGGTTACACCTTCAGTTAAATCGTTTATATAATGATATTAAAGGGACGATGCGTATAAATGATTTAAAGGTGGAAATGGGACAACCAAATATTATGGAGAAAGTAGTAGAGATAATTCCCCGCAAAGACAAAATTGGACCATACTTCAGAGGAAATGCACCTAAAATTTTAAATTATCTGGAATCACATGACCCTCAAATAATAGTGGATGCATTGAATAAGTATGGAGAGATTTTAATTGATGATTTAAAACTTACCAGTGATTATATTAAAACCAGGAAAGAGATTATAAGCAGTACAGGGGAGAAAGTTGATATACTATACTCTGATGATATTGATGTGGTAATAGAAATAATAAATTAAACATTGGAGATTTAAGAATATGGAATTGGAAGTTCAAAGAGCTGATAATATGATGGGAGTGGTTAATGCTCCCCCTTCAAAAAGTTATTCACATAGAGCTTTCATCATTGCATCATTAGCGGAAGGCACTTCTCAATTAAAATATCCATTATACTCAGAAGATACTTTAGCATCTCTTGAATGTTGCCGTACATTCGGCTCAGATATAGAAGTTAAGAATATGGAATGTATTGTTAAAGGTACGGGTGGAGATTTACAAACACCTGATGATGTATTAAATGTTAAAAATTCAGGCACTACCTTAAGAATCATCACCAGCGCTGCAAGTTTAGCAACTAATTATACTGTTATCACTGGTGATAATTCTTTAAGATGCAGACCCATGCAGGATCTTATCCAAGCACTACAAAAACTAGGTGTAAAACTTTTCTCAACTAGAAATAATGGTAAAGCACCCATAATCATTAAAGGCGGCTTAAATGGCGGTGAATCTACTATAAAAGGGAATGTTAGTTCACAGTATATTTCATCCATCCTGATTTCTGCACCTTACGCTCAAAATCCGGTGAATCTTAAAGTTCAAGGTGATTTCATCTCTAAACCCTATGTGGATATGACGTTGGATATTATGCGTAAATTTGGCGTAAATGTGGAGTATCAAAGTGCTGAAAAATCCTTCCATGTAACGCCTCAAAAATATAAGGCTACTGAATACAATGTTGAAGGAGATTATTCATCAGCCTCTTATTTAATAGCTGCAGGTGCTGCTTTAAATTCAGATTTAACAGTTAAAAACTTAGATTCCAAATCGAAACAGGGTGACCAGGTAATATTAGATATTGTACAGGAGATGGGTTGTAATGTACAAATTAAAAAGGATGAAGTTAAATTAACGAGTACGGGTCAGCTTCAAGGAATTAATGTTGAATTAACCAACACTCCAGATCTTCTACCTACCGTAGCTGCTTTGGGTGCTATGGCCAGTGGAACCACCAGAATTCGCGGAGTGGAACATGCAAGATTTAAGGAAACCGATCGTATACATACAACGGTGATGGAACTCGCTAAGTTAGGTGTAATTGTGAGGGAGGAAGATGATGGTCTTATTATTCAGGGTGGAGTTAATGGTGGAGTAGTTGATTCTCATCATGATCATCGATTAGTTATGGCTTTATATTTAATTGGTTTGAAGGTGGGTAAGGTTAGGATTAAAAATGCTAGTGTATATGATGTATCCTTTCCCAACTTCCCCCAAATAATGGATAAACTAGCTCATAGGATTTAATGGGGGATATAAAAAATTATGAAAGCTAAGAGTAAGGAAACTAAGATTGTAATATTGGGGTCTTATAATTCTGGTAAAACCACTACTTTAGAGAATATCTGTGAGAAAAAGTTGAAAATTGAGTATAATGGCACCACCATTGCATTGGATTATGGTAATGTTATAATTAATGATGAGAAGGTGCATCTTTTCGCAACACCGGGTCAGGAACGGTTTAAATTCATGCGTGAGATTCTCTCACAAGATTTAGATGGAGCTATTGTAGTTGTTGATACTTCTAAAGGTTTAACCAGTACTGATAGGAATATTATTACTCGTTTAAATATTAATAGTATTCCTTATGTTATATTTGCAAATAAACAGGATATTAATCCAGGGGATCTAGATCATGATGGCTTAATTCAAGCCCCAATAATACCTACAGTAGCAGTAGATGGATGTGGATTGATGGACGGTTTAAACTTGCTTTTAGATTTAGTTGGAATGTAAAATTGAGGATTTATTAAATGAATTTAACTGAGAGAATAGATAAAATTATGGCTGAATTGGAGAGTTGTTATAATTTAAGGGTTTTTGAAGGTAATGATCCTTATCGTGTTTTGATCCGTACTATATTATCCCAGAGAACTCGGGATGAGAATACTGATCAGGCTTCAGCGCTTCTTTTTTCTAAATATCAAACTATTGAAGAGATTGCCGAGGCGGATGTGGAAAATCTGGAGCCACTTATACATAAAGCTGGTTTTTATCATGTTAAAGCACGTAGAATAAAAATGGTTTCTCAAATACTTCTTGATGATTATGATGGGGTAGTGCCGGAGGATGTGGATGAACTCTTAAACTTACCAGGTGTGGGTAGGAAAACAGCTAACTGTGTATTGGTTTATGGGTTTAAGAAACCTGCAGTTTGCGTGGATGTGCATGTGCATCGTATAAGTAATAGATTAGGTTTAGTTGAGACTAGAACTCCAGAGCAAACTGAAATAGAATTGATGAAAGTAATTCCTAAAGATTACTGGATTGAACTTAATGATTTATTAGTACAATTCGGGCAGACTATATGCCAACCAGTAAGTCCATTACATGATAAATGCCCTATAAATGACTGGTGTGACTATTACCATGATATGATCCCATAGAATCTATTATAATTTTTAATTTTTTTTTAGTTCAGAATTAATCATTTTTGTTTTATTAATATAACAATAATAAATTTTATTTATTTAATTTATATTAAAAGCATCTGAATAGGGGTTTAAAAATTTTTTTATAAAATTTAGATTTATATTATTAATTTTTTTTATATTAATATATTCAGAAATTTTTATAAACATTAAAAAACAATATAATATAATTAGGAGATGATTCAATGCAAAGAAATTTAATTTACGCCTTAATCGTCGTCATAATTATAGTAGTAGTTATTGCAGGATATTACTACGCATATCCTCCTAAGTCCACAACAAGTGCTAGTAACTCCAGTATGAACTCATCCTCAACAGGTGGTAGTGGTTATGGATATACAGTATTATCTACGCTACTCATAGTTAAAACAGGTGGATATCAAGTTAAAGAAAAATTAGGACCGCCCATATAATAAAACGATTAAAAAAAAATAGTGTTTTAAACAAAATTTTATAAGGAATATCATATAAAAAAAAATCTTCATTTCTTTTTTTTTAAAGCCCTTTTGATAATTCTTTAATCTCTTTCTGATATTTGCAGGAATATAAATAACGGACTGTTTAATAAAATTAGATTCATCTTTCAAACCTTCATCTGAGGTTAAAAGAACAGAATTTGTTATAACCGCAATTTCTAATATGAATTCATCCTCTAGATCTATAATTTCTTTACGACATCCGGTAAAGTTTTTTCATAATCACAGTATTAGTATGGTGATAATTTATAATTTTCTAGTTTTCTTAATTCATCTAATTCACTGTAAAATCTGGATTTTAAACGATTTTCACAGATTACATCCATAGTATACTCTACAAAATCGGGTATTACTATTTCAAATCTATTTAAATGACCTAATAATATTAACCGGGAGAGTACATGTGATATTAAAAAACAGATATCCGGTAGGATTCGAATGGTTATATGATTAGAAGATTTCATAAAAAAAAATGGATTTTATATCCATTAATTAGTTAAAATAAAACATTCTTTTTTAACTCTTTAAAGCTGCTACTTCACTAGCAAAGGCGCTTAGTACTTCCCTTGATAAACCTTCCACAAATTTAAGGGAACCGGCACATTCATGACCGCCACCATCAATTCCTGCTTCAGGAATTTGAATCATCAACTTAGAAATAATATTGTTTAAGTTAAAGCTGAATATTTCATTAACCGCATCAGTGGCTCTAATAACTGCAAAATCAGGGCCGTAAGCTAATGTAACTATGGGCTGCTCCTCCCCGTACTTTTGAACCATTGTATCATGCACGTAACCACAAGTTTTACCCGGAGCGGGGAATGTGAATTTATGAGCATATTTTTCTACATCTAAAACACTGAATATAATATTATTATGCAGCTTCTGAGTTTTAAGGTTCGGGAGAGCGGCTTTAAGTTGCCAATCTACTCTTCTTTGAGATTCATTATATAATGCATCCACTAGTTTTTGATGTTTCTCTTTATTACTTAAACCTAGAATAGTGTCTATTATTCCTCTACCATTCATAAACCTTAAATAAAAAGCTTCAAAATCAACAGTAGTAGCTATCTTCTCTAAATCATCTCTATTATAACCTTTATCAGCAGCTATTTCAATATATTTCTCTGCCTCATCAGAACGAGCATGATCTCCCACTGCAGCTATGCCAGGTAAATGTAAAAGTTTCTCCTGTACTTCGGGATTGATCATTTTAGCTATCTCAACTGCTAAGGCTCCAGCGGTTATTGATGAATCACCGCCCACTAAATAAGGATTTACATGAACATCAACATAATCATCAACAGCTACCCTACCATCAGTTACTTCACCCGGGAAGTGATGATCCACCACTACAACTTCAATATTATAAATTTTAACTTTCATCAAAGCTAAAATATCTTCTTCAGTTGATCCATTATCCATAAGAACTAATAATGGTAATTTTTGACCATGTCTTTCCATATCTTCTAAGGCGAAGGATAAATCTTTCACTACATCCTCTAATTCATAGAATGGTGCTTTACTGGGTGCTCTTTTAAAGAAATGCCATTCTGCATCATTACTATTATTAATTTCCTTTAATAAAGGTACTACAGCTTTTTCAATAGCTACACCCGCGCAGATACCATCAGCATCAGCATGATGTCTTACTAGGATGGATCTACCATCTAAAACAGCTCTCCTTATAGCTTTAGCTGCAGCTGTCATTCTAACACGTAAATTATTTAATACTTCACTTTCTATTAATAATTCAGTGTTTTCAGGCTCTGCTTTCTCATCTATGGCTGCATCAATACGTTTCCTAGCCTCTACTGATTCTGGTCCACGTAGTCTTTCTATGGATTCTGATTCAATTTGAATCTTACCACCATGCAAGTTAACTTCTCCAGTTACTTCAACAATATTCCCTATATCTAAATGAGGATATACTCTTACACCTGGTTCATCGAAAGCAGCAGCCCAAGTGGTGTCTGTCTCATCAGTGACGGTGAATATGGTGGGACCTGAGGTTTGCTGGATTTGAATTAACTCCCCTACTAAACTAACATTTTTTCCGATAGTATTTTTAGTTATATCACCAATTCTAGTTCTTGGTATATTCTTCTTAAGTTTAACTAATTCGTAGCCTTCTTTTATAGAAGAATGTGTAAGATCAACTTCACCTCGCCTTTGTTTAATCTCTATTATCCTTACGATAATCTCATCCCCCTTTTGGTGAGGAGGATTTTTCATACGAAGTAATCCAAAAAGGCTTTTACTGAGACTTACAAAGACTCCATAATTTTCTACTCGACTTATTTTACCTTTATAATTCTCGCCTAATTCAAGATCTTCTACATCGCAATTGGATTGTAAAATATAAACTTTAGGTTTCTCCTGGCATTCAGGGCAGTAATCACCAGTTTTTATTATTTTACCACATTTTTTGCATTTATTTAACTCGCCCTGTCCCTCGCATTCATTGCATGTTTCTTTCACTTCAATTTCACCTCTTCCATAGCATATACTGCATGGTACTTCTTGTTCTTCATCTAATTCAAAATGTTTCATCGCTTGATTCGATATATTTTTAACGTGATTTTTTAAGTTTAATTCACTTTTAACACCGGTTCCATAACAATTTTCACAAATCTTATAGCTTGTAACATGGTAACCTTTACCTTTACATTCAATGCATGTCATTTTCATTTCTATATAACCTCAAAATAAATAAAAAATTAGAATTTTTTAATAAATAATTCCCTTAAATTGTTTTATCTGTTTTCTTTATTTTTTTTAATTTTAAATAAATAAATTTTTTTTATTAATATTATTATATATTAATATGTTAATTTAAGAAATTTTTAATTTCTTTGTAAAAAAATAATGCTATTTAATTCATAAATAGTAAAAGTGGGAATCTATTTCATTTATTCATTGCTGAAATTTACTGGGATTCTGATTAACTATATTTTCACTATTATTTTCATATGTCAACGCATTATTCATGTAATTGTTGGCTGCTGCTAAATTATCATTTGCATCTGAAGTATCATTATTTTCTAAATTCGTTATGGCTGTTTTAAGTTCAGAAGTGGCATTTAATTTAGCTTGTACTTCATTTAAAATGTTTTGTAAGTACTCTACGAATATAGCGTCATTAGAATCTTGCGCTGAACTATATGCGGCTTGAGCTGCTGTTTGAGCCTGGTTATACTCCGTACTAGCATTACTCTCTTCTGTTAAAGCTTGGGCTAGTAAATATTTGTTTGTATTAGTAGCTGATTCATTATAATAATGGTCTCCATTTTTAACATGATTGTTTATGTTAATAGCCTGTGCATTTATATTGCTTATATCAGAGGTTACGCATCCAGATACAATTATCACTAGAGTTACCACAGCCACTACGATAACTTGATTAAGTTTATTATTCATTAACACTATTGATTCCCTTTTATAAAGCAAATTAATATATTATTTAATAATTAATTCATTTTCATTAGTTTATAAACTATCTATTCCATAAATATATAAATAAATCTATTATTTTTTTTAAAACATTTATTAGTTTTTATCTAATTTTTTATTATAAATGTAAATAAATTTAATACTACTATAAAAATAACTGAAATAAAACTTAAATCTCAAATTAAAGCATTAATAAACCGATAAAAAATTAAATTAAGAAAAAATATTTTTATTTAAGTTTTAAAAAAAAATAAGAAAGTACTTAAATTCTTGTGTATTTTAATTAAAATCCTAATACTTAGTAAATCATTTTTTAATTAAATTTTTATAAGTAACTCTTAATATTCTTCAGTGCGTATTTGGAAATATATCCAAGCGTGATCACATGCTGGACATTTTTTTGGTGGTTTATCTCCTTTGTAAGTGTACCCACATTTAATACAAGTCCATTCTACGAATTCATCTTTTTTGAACATGGTTCCTGCTTCCACCTGTTGCAGGAGTTTAGTGTAACGTTCTTCATGATGTTCTTCAGCGTGTGATATAGCCCAAAGTCTGTCTGAAATATCCTGTAAGCCTTCTTCTTCAGCTGTATCAGCAAATTCAGGGTACATCACCGTATTTTCATAATGTTCTCCAGCAATTGCTGCTCTAAGGTTATCGGCAGTTTTACCAAGAGTTAATGGAGCTAATGCACCATCCACTTTAATTTCATCCATCTCTTCCCCCATTTCTTTTTTAACATCTTGGATCATTTTAAAGTTCCATTTTGCATGTTGCTTCTCATTTTCAGCTGTTTCCAAGAATATATTAGCTATTTGTGGATATCCATCCACTTTTGCTTGTTTAGAATAAAAAGTATAACGATTTCTTGCTTGACTTTCTCCTATGAAAGCTTTAGTCAGATTTTCCAAGGTTTTTTTCATATTTTAACACCATTAATAATATTGTAATTTCATCTTAATAAAATTTTATAAAAAAATGGATAATTTAAAATATTTTATAATTAATTTTATTTATTTTTTATAAAAAAAAATGTTAAAGGCAAATAGATTCATATTTCATAAATTTATGAGTAAATAATGGTTTAAAAATTATCATATCTTAAATATTAGTTGTGAATTGAATTTAAGTTAGAATTCTCTTGTTAATAATGAATTAATGCTTAAAGTATTTTTAAATTATTGTGTGAATAAATTATATTTGTGAGCTTTTAAAATAGTGTTTAAAGGATTTTAAGTTCTATTTATATGAATTTGAATCAAAACATTTATATAATATTGCTAATTAAATATATAAACAGTATAAACAATATTTTCAATCTGTAATGGGGGCGAAAAAAATTAAGATTACAAAAAAAATCTTGTCAAGTATGGTTTTATTGTTAGCTATAACTCTAACTATAAACATCGGATTCGTTTCTGCTACTAATAATTCAACAATAAATCAAAGTACTAGTAATACTAGTTTTAATAGTACAAATAATAATACTACTCCTAATCAACTAAAATCCACTACTAACACTACTAATCCTTCAGAAGGTACAAATAATATTAGTCCTTCAGGAGGTACAAGCACTACCAATAATTCCGGATCTTCTAACAATGGTACTCCAACCAAAACCATTAAAGTTTTAATTTATGATGGAATTTATTCTATAGATGATTGTGTTACTGGAATAGAAGATGCTTTACAGATTACCGATGCTGAAAATTTAGTTCCAGGCTACAATTTCACTTATGTTACGTCAACAATTATCAACGCTGCAACTCTTGCACCGTATGATGTGCTTGCAATGCCTGGCGGTACTGCAGGCTCAGACTATCTAAGTAGTAACAGCATCAGCGGTACAGCCATTCAAAACTTTGTTGCAAGCGGTAAAGGATACTTGGGAATCTGCGCAGGTGCATACTCTGGTGCGTATTATGTTAATGACATGTATTACGGTTGGGGTGTTGCTCCTGATGTGAGTTGTGAACATCCAGATCAAGAAGGGAATTTAACAGTTCAAATAACATCTGCAGGTCAACAATTATTGGGTTATGGTGGAATTATTACTATGGTTCACTACAATGGACCTGCAATGTATATAACGGGTAATAGTAGTAAAGTGGTTACATTCGCCACTTACGCTGATAATATTCTCGGTTACAAAGGTTACGGTGCTATAGTAGGTGATTCTTATGGTAAAGGAAGATCAGTTTTAGTCGGACCTCACCCTGAATTATATCCAACATATCCAAGTATGGTGGCAAAATTAATATTATGGGCAGCAAATCCCACAACATCATCCACTGTGACAGTGAGGCAAGTAACAGCGTCTGCTTCTAGTGTTAAAACGTTTATAGATAAAAATAATAGGTTACCCAATTATGTCACTATCTCTAACCAACAGATTAGCGTATCACAATTTGTATATGAGTTAGCTAAGGCTACAATACAAGCGAATAATGGTGTTACAACTTCAATTACAATAGGTAAAGTTAATTCATCTCCAGCTCCATCCGGAAACTTTACATCTGGTAATATAATGAAATCAGAATATTTATCAATTGCTCAGAGTTTAATTTCTTTCATTACAGACAACGGCCGGACACCGAATTATGTAAACACATCTCTTGGAAAAATGAGCTTTAACTCCGTAGTTTACCTATTCAGTAAAATCATGAACTTCTACAATACCAATAATCGACTACCGAATTATGTATCAATGACATCTTAAATAAAAAATAAAAATAATTTTTTTATTAATTTTTTTTTAATAGAAACTTCTTTATAAGCCTTTTTTTATAATTTTATTATATTAAATATAATATAAAATGAATTTAAATCTTAATTCTAATTAATTTCATCTAATTTTACAGTATATTATCATAAATTTAATATATTTTCATATTCATACTATATTAATTAATTAAAAAAAAATCATCTTTTTCTAGATGATTACATAATTAGTTGTTTAAATAGGAATAATAATTTCATTGGATATCACATAGAGTTGCATTTTATTTGTCTTTAAGATGATTCTATATGAATTAATAAATATCATAAAAATTAAATAAATTTAAAAGATTTACAAAAAAATGTGGATTGAAAACTTATGAAGCGAAATTATCAAGTGATTCTAGAAGCATTACTATCTGTTTTTATAATAATTGATATTTTGCTCCTGAGTTTAATGATTCTTGGATTCACTGTAGGTATTAAGCAATATTCAATTGATGGTATCAGCAATTTTGATTTTCTTATAGCAGTATTAATATTACTAGATTTAATATTCTATAAAATTAGAGAACAAAAAATAAATCAAAACAAAAAACAATTCCTTCGAGATAATTGGGCTTATATTGTATCTATAATTCCAATAAATTTTATTTATTTCAATGTTTTTCAATTATCCAGCTATACCCTCATTATAGGTTTAATTTCTATTTTCAGGATTTATGCACTTTATAAAGTTCTATTAATAACGGGAAGAAGCGTTCGTAAATATCCTTCTAAAACAAAATTAGATTATGCTACAGTAGTACTTTTGTTAGTTCTAATTATTGGTTCATATCTATTCTTCATCGTGGAGCGAAGTGTAAACCCGGAAGTTCCAAACTATGAATCCGCAATGTGGTATGCTATTATTTCAATGACCACTGTTGGCTATGGAGATATTGTCCCAGTTACATTAACGGGTAGAATAATTGGAGTAATTCTAATTTTAACTGGTATGGGTTATGTTAGTTTAGTCACAGCTACATTAGCCTATTCATTCTTAGATTTCTTTAGAAAAGAAAGCCATAAAGCGGCAGAAAAAGTAGAAAATAAAGTTGTATCATATGAAGGAAAAATTGATGAACTTATCACTCAAGTAAATAAATTAGAGAAAAAATTAGATGAAAAACAAAGAAAAGAATGAAAAAAAGAATACTCAATTTATTTATTTTTTTATTCTAAATATTTCTATTTTTTAATTTTAGCTTTAACTTCATCTTTTGTTAAATTTAGGATAATGTAGTCTCCAATGTCTTGGATGTCTTGATCTGAGATCATTAAGTATTTTCTGCCAAAAGTTCCACCGGTTGAAACTACAACATTATGTATCAGGCAGCCTTTAGGATCAATGTACATGTCTGCAATTTTACCTACTTCCATACCTTTTTGAGCAAGTACAATTTTTCCCAATATATTTTTGAATAGAGATCCTTTGGGTGTAAAATCTTCAATTTTATTTAAATGTACTTTACCCTCCACACCTGTTTTGCTAAGATTCAATTGTACAAAATCACCTATTTCAGCTATATCTTCTTCGAATATGCTTAAATACTTTTTATTTAAAGTTCCACCTGTGGAGATGAAAATATTTTCCACTAAACAATTTTTTAATTTTAAAGACAATTCAGCTACTTTACCTACTTCATTAGCTTCACTATCTAAAACTCTCGTTCCAATAAACTCACTAGCCTTCAATTATTTTACCTCCAATCGATCATTTGAATATTTTTAAATTATATTTACTTACAAATTCTTACTTCATATCTTCGATTTATCTTAATAATAGTTTATAACCCCGAGCTTATATTTTTTTTTATAATCTAGCCATAATTACAACATTTTAAGGACAGGAATTTCTGGGAGATTTTTTAAGGAATATGCTAATTAGAATGGCGAAATTAGGGAATGAGAGGATGTCATATTTAGGTGTCGAATGTCTATTTTGCAGAGCAACACCACAACAAGCAAATAACTTATAATGTCAGTTTTGCTATGTTGAATAATTAATAGAGTAGCTATGTCATTACTCATTAGCTCTAAGCTGATAAATCTGTTCTATGTCAGCTGTCCGTCTATGAGCTTGTAAATGCACTTTAATAAATCCGCCTGTTTTTGGTTAGTTAATTTTTTTATAATATTAATTGCAATGGGATGATTTCTACGTTGTTTGCGGTATTATTATGCCTGTTCTCTTCACAATTCTGGTAATTGTGGAGAGTCTTCTTCGACTGGGATACAGTCAGATACAAATGGAAATCAGCATCCTCGGTACAGGTTCCTACTCCATAATTCAAAATATGAATTTCATCATCTAATCTTTTATCAATAGGTTTTGCATTAGGTCTTGGCACCGCGTTATCTGCTCATCGCGTTGGACAGGCTGTTAAATGGATAGTAATAGTATTTGGTGTTGGATTAATATTTGCAGGTTTGTTCTTGATATTGTCTATAATAATATTTGGAGAATATCCAACAGATTATGTTTTTTATTATGCACATACTATAGCAAGTTTCATAGCCTTCTTAACAATAATAGTTGCCCAATTCTTGACTTGGCAAGCATTAAAAAAAAGCAAAAAGAATTGGGGATTGTATCCATTATACTCTTTGTTTAGTGGATTATTATCTATAATCATGCTTATAGTATTCTTTTTTACATTCAGTAGTCTGTATCAAGGATTAACTGAGAGGTTATTCGTTGCAATACCTCTGATTTGGATAGAAGTGACTGGATTAAAACTTTATTCATTAATCAAAAAAGAAAGTAGCATTTGATTTTTTCTAGATTGTTTTAAATTGGAATGTATAAGTTTTATTCATAATTTTTCCTTTAATATTTTTAACTGCCCCACTGGGTATGTAAATTTGATAAATATCATTATATAAGCGACTGTAAGTTTGTTTAATGATTAAATTGGTGCCACTAATGGTTTCAGATGCAAGTGACACAATTTTACCGGTGGTTAAATTTTTAATGTAAATCTTAGCTAAATTATAGTCAGCTAATATATTTTGATTAAAAGTTATAGTCACAGGAGTGGTGAGTGAAACTCCTGTAGATTCATTAGTGGGATTAGTTGAACTAACTGTAAGATTCGTGTAGTTATTCCCGTTAAATGTTTTATCATACCATGCTTCGGCTGCTGCATTATTGTAAGGTGAGGTTTGGTTTGGTTTGGGGAATGTAGCGTTCCAATTGCCTATAAAAACATTGTATCCATTATTATTACGCCAAATGGTTTCATTATTATAAATTGTTGATTCAGTGATAGTCTTTCCGGTATTCATTTTATTGGCGTCTCCAAAGTTAGTTGCTCCATTCAAGAATTCATCAACTATATCCACTATTGCTATGCCTTGATAATTTCCACTGTAACCACTGGCGTAATAATTCGCTCCTGCAGCAGTGAACATTTGTGAAAAATCGTATACAGTTTCAATTGGATTTGATACTTGGTTATTATCAACCCAACCTGTTGAAAAACACGCGTGAACTACTGTTACTGGTGCGCCCGGTTTAAATGGTGCTTTAAAGAGTTTTCCATTAAATCCTTCCCTCATTTCACCTCCAACACCCCATATAAAATTGTTGCTTCCAACTATGGCGAATGGTGGGGTTGCTGGTCCTCCGTTCCCATTATAGTTTCCAGTCATGTATCCTCCATGGCCCCCATAGATCACAGCATCAGCATTATACATACCTTCTATAATATTCTGTGTAGTGTCATTTGCACTAGTTAATAGTAATACATTGTATCCTTTAGATGTTAATACATTAGCTGTTGACTCTAATTCATTATCTATTTGAGGAGTACTGTTACTGGCAATTATTAGTATATGCGCATCGGAGCATGGTACAATTGACATAAAAATAAAAAATAATGTGGAGAATACTGATAAAAGTAGAATTTTATTCCTGTAATATTCGGGCTGCATAATTGGAATTTCCCTATGAAACCTTTTTATTATTTAATATATTCAAATTCCAAAAACAATTAGGTTTAAAAAAAAAGTAGTTTTAGTGTAAGAAGAAAGAGTTTTTAATCTTTTTATGCTCCTCCAGCACCACCAACATTTTTACCAGTCTGAGCATCTATGTCAATTTCTCCAACATTGTTACCATTTAAAATAACTGGTACAGTGTAAATTTGCTCACCATTTATTTCCTTTAAAATAGGAGTACCTGCTTGAGCATTAGGCTGTATAATATATGTTTGAGCTATGCTTTGAGCTTCTGCAGATGATATTAAATTTTGACTTGACTCTGTATTTTGACTATTATTTGTAGCCACAGTAGTAGTAGTAGTATTATTAGGAGTAGTAGTGTTGTTATTGGTTATATTTTGTGTGGGTGTCTGATTAGTGATATTATTGTTGTCCTGTGCGCTCGCGTGTGCTGCGTATCCAATGCCTATTAAAGCAGCCACAAGTATTATAGCAATTATTGATTTTCCAATCATGTTAATTTAAACCTCTCTTTTATTCTTTTATTTTTAATTTATAGTCTTTATACTATAAATTCAGTTTTTTTTATTTTTTTATTTTCTTTTTATTATTCCATTAAAATTTTTTTTCTATTTTTGTTTTAAGTAAGTAAAAATATCTTTTTCATAAATTTATAATTTGTTAAACAGTTTTTATTTACGTAAAACAAAACATTTTCCTGAACTATAATATAAACCTAATAATATAAACCTATTTTTTAATAAAAAGGAAACATTTTTTCTCAGGATAACATTGATAACTGAAGCATCGTATATAAAACTTTTGATTAATAAATTTAAAAAAAAGACTCTTAAAACAGGTATTTCCTAATTTAAGACACTCTAATAATATTATTATTATTCATAAAATAAATAATATTCATATTAATTCTTAAATAATTATTATATCTCTAAATTTAACACTTATAATAGAGTTCAATCTGAAAATTTTTATTAATTCAAATAATAAATTTTATTTTAGAAAACTTAGATCCAATTTATTCCTTTATATTTTCAGTTCTCCGATTTTTTTTATCTTACCACTAGGATAGGTGTTTTTGTTTCTCTTAATACCCTCTCAGTCACTTTTCCCAGTATAAACCGATCTACACCATGTATACCAGATGCTCCCATAATCACTAAATCAATATTTTCTTCATCAATCGTTTTAAGGATCATCAAGTGTGGTTTTCCTTCTTTAATCATATTGGTGAATTTAATATTTTTACATAAGCCTTGGCATTGACTTTCCTCTAAATCTGTTTTAAATTCTTGAAGTGCTTTTTTACCTTCATCTATTAGACAGTTATCCAAATTTTTATTGAAACTTGGTAAATAAGATGGTTGAAGATAGTTAACATCAATTACATTTAAAACCACTATTTCAGCATTACTTTCATCAGCAATCCATAATGCATGTTTACCTGCCCGTCTAGCGTTAATTGAACCATCCGTTGGTAATAATATTTTATCATACATGTTATTATTTACTCCTAAGAATTTAAGTTAGATTATTATAGTTTATAATAATTTTTTGTGAAACTTTATTAGTTTAGTATTTATATTTGAATGGTGTAATGGACTTTATGGAAGTTAAAAATATTAATATTTTCTCTCCTCTTATTCTACTGGTTGTAATATTTTTTTATGTTTTATTTGCAATCATAGGTACACAATATCATTTAAGAGGGTTAAGTCCGGTTTCATTACTAACTTATTTATATATTATTTATGGTTCGTTAATCTTTATTGCAGGTTTTTTATTTGCTGGAATTATTGAAAATAAATTTTTTAAAAAAAATCTTAAGGGGAATAATGGTTTTAATATTTTTAAAACTTTCATTGATTACATTCAGATTAATTCACGATTCACGGAAAGAAATGTATTGATTTTTGTTTCAATTCCATTGATTGTGCAATTAATTAATTTGTATTTCTTGGGCGGTATTCCACTTTTCAGTGGATATTTGAAAGCTGTAGCTTATAATAATATCACTGTAGTTGCTTACTGTATATTTTTAATTGCAATAACGAGTTTAATGGCTAAATTTTATGATAAGAAATATTTTTTATTGGTTTTTATAGGATTAATTCTGTTTGCTGCAACTGGTTATCGAGCTACGCTTGTTGGTATAATTCTTAGTGTATTGATAACAGTTTTTTATGTTACTGGAAATAATTTTAAATATTTATATATTTTAGTTCCTGTTATAATTGTTTCGGGTCTTATTGTAGGATATGTGGCTGCTATATCCATTCAATGGCAGCATTGGAGTAATGTGAATCCATTAAGTTTAGTGTTTATCAGGGCGGGTTATACTCTTACTATTCTAGATAAAATTGTTGCAGTGCAAAATTCTAGTCATGGATTATTAACGTATTCAGTATTAACTGGTTTTACGAATTCCGTTGATCCTCGTCTGGTTTTAGGACAATTCCTCTTAAAGTATCATACATCCATTACCTCTACTATATTTGGACCGGCTATTTTGGACGCGGGTTATTTAGGATTGGCTGTGCAGATGTTTTTCCTTGGATTAGTATTGGAGTTATTACATTACTTACAAACAGTAAAGAAAGGATTATATACCAGTTTTTATGCTATCGGCTTGGCTTCAACTATAGTATGGGTTGAAACAGGGCCTATGGATTTAGCTGTATGGATTTATTATTTATTAGGCGTTATTGTAATTATAACTGCTTTAATGAGTATAAAAACCATCCTACCTGGAAGGGAGGAAAGTAAAGAAATAAAAGAAGAATTAATATAAAAAATAAATTTTATTTATATGGGTGTATAATAAATTCGTCTCATTTCTCGTGATTTATTATCAAAATCTTCTTCATCATTAGTTATTTTACAACATTCAACTGCACGTCCATTAACACAGAAGTAAGCGAATGCATCTCTAACTTCTAGATCATTTTCCTTCCACACTTCACATTGGGGGCATTGACATTCTTCATGAGTATGTAAATTGTTACATTTTGTTTTACCTGTGGCACAGTAAAGTTTCGGCACTTCATCGGGCCCTATCATAACTCCAGTGTCTATATCTATATCTTTACTAATTTCTTCCATTTCTTGTACTTGATCTTTTATACAACTATTTTCTTTTTGTACAGGACAACCAGTACAGAGGCATTTTTCTATATTTTCCCGGTTAAAATCTATTTTTAACATGATTAAGTCCCCCTAATTTAATATTTGTAATTTTATCTTATGTATATAAATGTAAAATTTCATATCATGACTAATATGTAATTTTATGATATAAACATCACTAATTTATTTACCTTAAAAGTGAATTAATTTACACTTGAAGTACATGTCCCACAATAAAATATTATGTTTTGAATATTTATCTTAGTTTTTTTATTAATTTTATTTAAAATCATTAATTTATAAATTATTATTTTTGAATTTTTTATATTATTTTTTTGATTTATTTACTATTTCTAATTTATTTTCACAATTTTTTAAAGCTACTGTGATAATGATCACATTTTTTTGATTATTACAAATCTTTATTAATGATGATCAACTTACATGTATTAAGATGAAATAAGGTGTATTAAGGCTTATTTCATTAATAAACTTATTAATAAATTTTTAAAAAAAAATCACAATAAACTGATCTTAAAGGATTAGTAAAAAATGGCTATAAAAAAATAAAAAATTATCTAAAAACTCTATCAAGATAAAGAACAAATCTACGGGAAATTCATCAGAATCAGGAGGATAGTAAAATGAATAAATTTGAAATTGATGGTTTAATAGTAACCTCAACCATGCTATTAATGCTTATCTTCTGCAGTTTCTTGACCTTCATTGCATTAAAAGAAGCCTTCTAAAAAAAAATATTTTTTCAATATATCTTAATTTTTTTTATTTTTATTCTAATATCTTTAAAAAAAAAATTAGGAATGGTGAAAAATAATGGATGAAGTTTGTGAGGTTTGTGGTGAAGTTTGCTATCCTAAAAGATATAACTGGCAAGGTGTCACCCTTTGTCTAGATTGTTTCCTTTGGTATTCAAATAAATACATTATTGATGAACGAGTATCAACGATTCAAGAAGAATGATTGTTATTATGAAATCATTCATAATAATACTCACCACTTTAATTATCACAGTTAATTTGATAACAGTGGTTTCAGCACAGTCAATGAGTTAGATATAATATTATTTTAAAGAATTAAGAATATAATAAAAGAATTTCAAGAAAAGATTTTAATTATTTTTTTTAAATATATTTAGAAATAGTGAAACTGAATGTTGAACCATCACCTAATTTGGAATCAACCCAAATATCACCACCATGACGTTCTACAATCTTTTCACATATCGACAATCCTATACCCGTACCCGGATACGATTCACGCTCATGTAAACGTTGGAAAACACGGAATATCCTCTCATTATGCTGTGAGTCTATCCCAATACCATTATCAATCACGCGGAATATCCATTCATCCTCCCCTTCCTCAGCCGCAACATGAATTACAGGAGTTTCATCTCCTCTGAATTTAATCGCATTACCTAATAGATTTTGGAATAATTGATTAATCTGAGATTGATCCGCTACAATAGTTGGAAGAGAATCACTAGTTATCCGTGCATCATTATCATCTATTGAAACTTTCAAATTCTGTAAAGTATCATTAAAAACTTTTTCCAAATCAACTAATTGAAATTCTTCAACTCTACTTGAAACCCGGGAATAAGCTAATAAATCATTAATTAACAGTTGCATACGCTGAGCACCATCCACAGCAAATTTAATGAATTCATCAGCATCTGAATCAAGTTGACCTTTATACCTCTTAGCTAATAATTGGGTGAAACTAGCAACCATCCTTAAAGGCTCCTGCAAGTCATGAGAAGCTACATAAGCAAACTGCTGTAATTCCTTATTAGAACGTTTCAACTCAGCTAAATATTTACTAAGTTTCAATTCCGTCTGTTTATGATCCTCAATTTCAATTTTTAATCTTTTATTAGCTTTATCTAATTCTTCTGTACGTTTTTCTACTTGTTCCTCTAAATTATCACGATATTTTTGAAGCTCTATTTGCACTTTTTTACGTTCAATAGAATATTTAATGGACCGCTCTAAAAGTTCCGTGTCAACATTTCCTTTAGTTAAATAATCCTGAGCACCCATTTTAACAGCTTTTACAGCAATATCTTCAACATTTAAACCAGTTAATATTATAACAGGAGTTTCAAAGCTTACCTTCTGTACATTAAGAAAAGTATTAATACCATCACAATCAGGTAATCCTAAATCTAATAAAATAATATCATAACTACCCATTTTAAGAAGATCTATACCATCTTCCATAGTTTCGACAATAACTAATTCATATGAATAATTAGCGGAATCATTAACCATCTCTTCAATTAAACCCGCATCCCCCGGATTATCCTCAAATAATAATATTTTAATAATTTTAACCATAAGATAAATCATTTCCTTAATTTAAATAAAATTAAATATTTATTGTGAAGGTAGTTTCACAACCTCTAACCAGAAACTCTCAATAGATTTAATAACATTTATAAATTGATCAAAATCAACTGGTTTAGTAATATAGGAATTAGCATGTAGATCATAAGATTTCAATATATCCTCCTCGGCTTTAGAGGTGGTTAAAACCACGATTGGAATCTTTTTAAGATTATCATCTTCTTTCACTTCTTTAAGCACTTCACGTCCATCCTTACCTGGTAAATTCAAATCTAATAATATTAAATCCGGTCGAGTAGCATTTGCAAACTGTCCTTCCTTACGCAAGAACATCATTGCTTCATCACCATCTTCAGCCACACTAAGATTATTATTAATCCTACCTTCCTCAAAAACTTCTTCAACTAATCCAATATCTCCTTCATTATCTTCAACTAAAAGAATCTCTACTGGTCTACCATTCAATCCTCTAATCATTTTAAATTAAACCTCCTTAACTGGTAAAGTGAAGTAAAATACTGAACCATAACCTAATTCAGATTCTACCCAAATATTCCCACCATGCCTTTCAATAATCTTTTTACAAATTGAAAGTCCTATACCTGTCCCAGGATAATCTCTCCTCTTATGTAATCTTTTAAATACTTCAAAAATTCTATCCTTATGTTTAGAATCAATTCCAATACCATTATCTTTCACTGAAAATAACCATTGTTCACTTTCTCTAATAACACCAATATGAATTTTTGGATCATCTTCCCCTCTAAACTTAATAGCATTACTAATTAAATTCTGAAACACCTGACTTAACTGAATATCATCCGCCATCACTTCCGGGAATTGATCATACGTAATAATAGCATTATTCTCCTTCATCGAGACTTCTAAATTAATTAATACTTGATTATAAACAGATTCAACATTGGTAATTTCTAAATCTTTAGCGTGAGTAGTCACTCTTGAAAATTCTAAAAGATCATTTATAAGGTGTTGCATACGATACGCGCCATCCACAGCAAAACGAATATACTTATCAGCCTTATCATCAAGCTGACCCTCATACCTACGTTCTAAAAGCTGTAAATAACTACCAATCATCCTTAAAGGCTCCTGCAAATCATGAGATGAAACATAAGCAAACTGCTCAAGCTCCGCATTAGAACGGGCAAGCTCATCAATATTCAATTTCAACATCTCCTCAACCTTTTTACGTTCAGTTATATCACGTGCAGCAGCAAAAACACCAATAACTTCACCATCATCATCATGATAAACCGATGCATTATACAAAACAGGAATAATATTCCTATTTTTATGTTTAATCTTTAACTCATAATCTCGTACAAAACCATCCTGGAATACCTGTTTATATCCTTCTCTAGCTTTCTCAGGTTCGGTGAAGTAATCAGAGAAATCAGTACCAATAAGTTCATCTCGATTATAACCAGTAACTTTTTCTGTGGAGTTATTTACATCGGTGATTTTCCCATCGGGACCAATAGTTACCAATGGATCTACACTAGCCTCAATCAAACTACG